>Ga0308175_100000152_pt1 | contig 53603 bp, 43 predicted proteins | sample PhyCR1_3_FD_203893 | JGI IMG/M metagenome (GOLD analysis project Ga0308175, IMG submission 203893) | Soil microbial communities from UC Gill Tract Community Farm, Albany, California, United States - DLSLS.C.R1 | ecosystem: Environmental > Terrestrial > Soil > Agricultural land | place: USA...
CCCTGCAGCATGTAAAGCCTCCGCATGTGGCGATGGCTACGCGAACCCGATGGCCAATGAACAATGCGACACCCCTGGTGGCCCCGATACAGCAACCTGCAATGGCAGCGGCGCAGGAGCCGTGAAATGTAAGCTTTCTTTATGCGGTGACAACCACACCAACACGGCGGCAGGAGAAGTTTGTGACAATGGAGCCGCTGACACATTCACATGCAATGGCAATGCTGCAGGTGCTGTAAGCTGTCGGGTCGCTCAATGCGGCGATAACCACACCAACACAGCGGCCGGGGAGGCCTGCGACAACGGAGCCGCCGATACAACCACATGCAATGGCAGCAGTGCAGGCCCTGTAAGTTGTAAAGCCTCCAAGTGCGGCGACAACCACATCAATGCAGCCGCAGGGGAGACCTGCGATAATGGAAACTCTGATTCAGCCACCTGCAATGGCAGCGGTGCAGGCCCTGTAAGTTGTAAAATTTCCGTGTGCGGCGACAACCACATCAACAGTGCGACAGGAGAAGCTTGTGACAATGGAGCCGCAGACACCGCCACCTGCAATGGCAACACCGCAGGGACTGCAAGCTGTCAAAACTCTACATGCGGCGACAACCACACCAACATTGTGGCAGGAGAAGCCTGTGACAATGGTTCCGCAGACACAGCCATGTGCAATGGCAGCAGCGCAAATCCTTCAAGCACAAGATGTCAGCTTGCTACATGTGGCGACAAGCATGTCAACACGGTAGCAGGGGAAGGTTGCGACAATGGAACCACTGATTCAGTCCTGTGCAATGGCAATGCCGCAGGCCCGGCAAGCTGTCAGACTTCCCAATGTGGCGACGGCCACATTAACACAATGACCGGAGAGCAATGCGACACGCTTGGAGGCGTTGACACAAGCACGTGCAATGGTAAGACCGCGGGCGGTGTGAAATGTCAAACTTCTACCTGCGGTGACGGTTACATCAATAAAGCCGCCGGAGAAACCTGCGAAAGCAATTCGGATTGCACCCCTCCCGCGAAATGCAATGGTTCATGTACATGCGCTTAACAGCCATGGATTCACGACTGCGTTGATACAAACGCCATTACCTCGAATCTTCGTGGCACCTCGAGATCGCCAGGTTTCTTTGCAGATCCAACAGCGCGGAACCGCGACCATGCGGTCGGAAAGCTCGGGAACGAAGCTCAGGCCCCAGCGCATCGCGTGGCCCCGCGCCATGTAGCGCTCGGGTGTCAGGCTTCGTGGAAGGCACCGTGCTGCCCAGGCCGGCGCGGCGTCGCAGACATCGAGCTGGACGTTCCACCACGAACCTCTCGCTGCTGCCGTGCTGACGATCACGTTCGAACGAAAGGGCATGCACCCACGCTCCCCAACGAAGCTGCCCCGCTGTGGTTAGCGCCACGACTGCAGCGGCCTCGTCGCGCAGCGGTGGGTATGCCAGGGCTCGCCTTTTCTCGTAAGGGAGTAACCCAGCGTAACCGTTTGACATCACTTCCCGGTAAATCATGACGAGAGACAGTTGAAGAAGTCGACGACCTCCCCGACCATTCGACCATGCGACCCTTCCTCGTCATGCTTGCCCTGGCCGGCTGCGGCAGTGACAACAAGCCGGCCATCGATGCCGCCCCCCCCGATTCGCCTCCCGCCCTCAACTGCTTCACGTACTGCACCGAGATTCAGGCAAACTGCACCGGTGCGAACGCCCAGTACCCCGATATGGACCCGGGTATGGCGCACTGCATGGCCACGTGCGCGTCATTCGCGGTGGGAAGCAGCACGGTCACCGACATGTCTGGTAACACGCTTGGGTGTCGCATCTATCATGGAGGCGCCCCGTCGAAAATGGCGCCGGAAACCCACTGCGTCCACGCCGGCCCAGGCGGCGATCTGATCACGGCCGCGCCCCCGACGTTTTGTAGCGGTGGTGACGTCTGCGCGAGCTTCTGCACCCTTGAAATCCGGGCTTGTGGCTCGCTGGATTCCCCCCTGGCCAACAATCCCAGGGACGCGAACGGTAACCCCCTCTTCCAGTACCTGAACATGAGCAATTGCATGACGTCCTGCGCTGCGTTCGACAAGACGCATGCGTACAGCCTCACGGCAGCGGGCGATTCGCTGGCGTGCCGGCTGTTCCATGCAACCAGCGCAGCAATCGCCGTCACTCCGAACGGAGCAATGGAGTGCTCTTCCACGGCGCCCGCCCCCACGGGAGCGTGCGCTGGCCCGGCCACGCCCTGAGCCTTGCATCCCTCACATGGCCACACGTCCACCGCGGCATCGTGGCTATCAAGGGCGGCCAAGCGATACAACGACGTGCAATGGCAACAACAAAGGCAACAATGGCCCGGCAGCTGCCGCACGCCAGCCTGTGGAGACGGTTATACCAATACAACGGCAGGAGAAGCTTGCGACAGTGGGAGTTCCGATTCAGCCACGTGCAATGGAAGCAACACGAATCCTTCAGGGTCAGATGTCAGCTTGCCAGGTGTGGTGACAACCACATCAACCTTGCAGCAGGAGAGCCGTGCGACAGCACCAGCGGCGCCGATACCAGCACCTGCAACGGCAGCACCGCAGGCGCGGCGGCATGCAAAGCCTCCGCATGCGGCGATGGCTACGCGAACACGTGTAATGGCAATGGTGCAGGCTCTGCAAGTTGTCACCCGCGCTATGCGGTGATGGCCACACCAACGCTGTGGCAGGGAAGCTTGTGACAATGTCGCTGTTGATACAGCTACCTGTAATGGCAGCAATGTAGGGCTGTGAAATGTAAGCTTTCTTTGTGCGGCGGCGGCCATATCGAGTTAACAGCAGTGGAGTCTTGCGACAATGGAGCCTCTGACACAGCCACATGCAACGGCAACTCTGCAGGCGTTGTAAGTTGTCAGGTTGCTCCATGTGGTGATAACCACACCAACTCAGCGGCGGGGGGAGACTTGTGACAATGGAGCCGCTGATACAGTCACATGCAATGGCAGCGGTGCAGGGGCTGCAAGCTGTAAAATTTCCGTGTGCGGCAACAACCACGCCAACGCCGCGGCAGGAGAAACCTGTGACAATGGAGCCGGTGATACAGCTACGTGCAATGGCAACAGAGCAATGCGAAGCGAACTCCGATTGCATATGTCCGACAAAGTGCAATTCGTGCAAGCGCATGTAATCAACACAGATGTCACCATTGCCTCGCTTGGCCACCCGACGGTCCTTCATCCGTACATGAGCCACTGTGCGCTGTCCCCTAGGGTCAATGGCAGCCTCCGAACGCTGGTACAGCTACGGCAAAAACCGGCGGTGCTGTTCGGGCGTGACGAGGCCGCAGGCGTCGGCGTGGCCCCAGATGCGGTAGCGGAGGGCGGCGACGACGCGGTAGAGAAGATCGAGGACGAAGCCGGGGAACCAGCGCAGGGCGTAGCCCCAGCGCCATGGGACGCGAAGGTGGTTGGCGGCGTGGAGGAAGGCCTTGCTGCGCAAGTGGGCGCGACCGTTGGTGATGTAGACGACGGTGTCGATCGATAGCGGGATCCGCGGGTAGCGCGAGCGCGCGAGGGCGGCGGTAGCGCCCTGCAGCGGGGCGAACACGATGTCGTGATCGCGCTCGTGGTCGAGGATCCAGCGGACGGACCTGGCGCACAGGCCACAGTTGCCGTCGTAGAGGACGAGCGGCGCGGTGGGGAGCTCGCGTGGGGTAGCCTCAGGGACGCGCGAAGCGGCCTCAGCAGTGGCTTCAGCGGCTTCCATGGGCGCAGCATGCCGCGTCCTGGGGCGCCCGCAAAAGGGCCGCGCGCGAAGCCGGCCTACGGCGCCCGGAAGGGCAGCACGGCGAAGTCGGCCTACGGCGCCCGCAAGGACAGCGCGGCGGAGCCGGCCTGGGGCACCTGCAAGGCAGCGCAGCATGCCGCGTCCTACGGTGGCTGCAAGGGCAGCGTCACGGGGCCGGCCTGCTATGCTCGGGCGTGCTCGCTTCGATCCTCCGGATCCTGCTCGGCAGCATGGTGTCGGCCGGGATTCATACGTACCTGTGGTTCCGGCTCGTGCGGCCGGCGAATTTGCCGCGGCGCTGGCACCTTGCGGCGACGCTCGGCATCGCGCTGATGTTCCTGTCGATCCCGATCACGACGACGAGCCGGATGTATGCACCGGGGCTGGCGTCGACGCTCGGCTGGATCGCGCTGCCGTGGATGGCGCTCGCAGGGCTGACGTTCGTGACGCTGGTCGCGCTCGATGTCGTGCGCGGGGTCATGTGGCTGGGGCGCCGGATCTGGGGCCGACCTGGTCCCGCCGTGCCATCCTTGTCGCGCCGGCAGTTCTTGACGCGGGTCACCGGCGGCACCGCGCTCGTCGTTGGAGGTGGTAGCGTGGCCGCCGGCATGTTCGAGGCACGCGGCGAGCACGAGGTGGTCGACGTGGAGGTGAAGCTCGCGAAGCTGCCGCGCGCGCTCGACGGCTTCTCGATCGTCCAGCTGTCGGATCTGCATACGGGCATGACGATCGATCGGGCGTTCGTGCAGCGTGTGGTCGATCACGCGAACCGGCTGTCGCCGGATCTGATCGCGCTGACCGGTGACCTGGTCGACGGCAAGGTCGAGGCGCTGCGCGATGACGTTGCGCCGCTCGGGCAGCTGCGCGCCAGGCATGGCGTGTTCGCGGTGACCGGCAACCACGAGTACTACGCCGGGGCCGATGAATGGATCGCCGAGATCACGCGGCTCGGCGCTCGCTACCTGCGCAACGAGCGGGTCACGATCGGCGAGGGCGACGCGAGCTTCGAGCTCGCGGGGGTCGACGATCACAGCGCCGACGGTTGGCCCGGTCACGGCGAGAACCTTGCAGCCGCGACGGCGGGGCGCGATCCGGCGCGGGCGCTCGTGCTGCTGGCGCACCAGCCGCGTCAGGTCCGGCGCGCCGCCAAGCACGGGGTGGATCTGCAGCTGTCGGGGCACACGCACGGCGGCCAGATCTGGCCGTGGCACTACATCGTCAAGGTGCAGCAAGGTGGCCTGCTGGCCGGGCGCTACGAGTACCAGGGCACGCAGCTGTACGTCACCCGCGGCTGCGGCTACTGGGGCCCGCCGGTGCGTGTGCTGGCGCCGCTCGAGATCACGCGCGTGATCCTGCGCGCTGCCTGAGGCGAGCCGAGCGGGCGCCGCGCCGGCCATTTGACGCGCGGCGTAGTACAACGCGGGCCATGCGCTCGCTCGTGATCGGCCTCCTGGTATTGCCGAGCCTTGTCACCGCGGCCCTCGCCGCGCCGCCCAAGCTCACGCTCGAACAGGTCATCGCGAAGGCGCTGGCGAGCCCCAAGGCGGAGATGGCCGAGGGCACGCGGGCCGCGGCCGCCGCGCAGGTCGACGAGGCCGATGCCGCCTGGATGCCCAGGGCGAAGGTGACCGCGTTCGCGACGCTCAGCCCGGAGATTCGCTGCCGCGAGGCAGCCTGCACGGAGACCGACCCGCAGAACTTCGCGCTCCGGTTCTCCGGGCTGTTCGGCAGCGCGCAGATCGACATCACGCAACCGTTCTTCACGTTCGGCAAGATCTCGCATGCGCGCAACGCCGCGCGCGCGGGGCTCGACGCGCAGCGGGCGCTCGCCGACGAGACGGCCGGCGACCTCGCCGTCGACGCCGCCAGGGCCTACTGGGGCGTCAAGGCCGCGCGCGAGCTGGGCGGCATGCTCGACGACGGGATCGATGAGATCGCCAAGGCGGTGGCCGAGTTCGAGGAGCGCGCCAGGGGCGGCAAGGGCAAGCCCGATGTCTCGATCCAGGATCGCCAGCGGGTGGCGGTGCTGCTCGCCGAGGCCAAGGTCCAGCGCGCCGATGCGCTGCAAGCCGAGTCCGAGGCGCTCGCCGGCCTGCGCGCGCTGACCGGGGTCGCCGACGCCGACATCGATGATACAGAGCTCGCCGCGATCGACCGCGCGTTGCCGGCGCACGCCGCCGCCGACCGCAGGCCGCAGGCGCTGGCAGCCCGGAGCGGAGCGCACGCCGCCGACGAGCTGGCCGCGATGGCGACCAGCCAGTACTTCCCCGACTTCGCGGTGGTCGCGTCGGGCGTGATCGCCGGGGCGCAGGGCGCCGACGACCCGCCCAGCGCGTTCGCCTACGACCCGTATAACCGGGCCGGCGCCGGGGTCGTCGTCGGCTTGCAATGGACGATCGAGCCGTGGAGCGTGGCCGCGCGGGTCGCGCGCGCGCGTGCCGAGGCGCACAAGGCGCACGCGCAAGCAGCGCTCGCCCAGATCGGCGCCCGCTACGACGCCGACAGCGCGCTGGCCGATGCGACCGCCGCACACGACAAGGTAGCCGCCGCCAAGGATGGCGAGCAAGCCGCGCGCACGTGGCTGGCTTCGGTGCTGCAAGCCCAGGCGATCGGGACCGCCGAATCCCGGGATCTGGCCGACTCGTACATCGCGTGGTTCCAGATGCGCGCGCGATGGGCGCAAGCGGTCTTCCAATGGAACGTCGCCGTGGTACGCCTCGATCGCGCCGCCGGTGAATTTCATGCCGGAGGCCGCCGTCCCTAGAGAAGGCGAACAGAATCCATGATGGCCCACCGATCGATCCGCTCCGCCGGCGTCCTTGCCGCCACCTTCCTCTTCGGGCTCGTGTCCACGGCCGCCGCCGGTCCCCAGGCCCCACCCAAGGACGCCGCACACCCGGCGCAGCCTGCCGCGGGCGCCGCCGCCAAGCTCGGCCCCGGCACCCAGGCCGTGAAGACGGCCAACGATACGATCGCAGCGCTGCTCAAGCAGAAGGCCGCGCCGGACTCCAAGGAAGAGAAGGACCTCGCCGCCAAGGTCACGACGAGCGTGCGCGGCTTCCTCGATATCGATCAGCTCGGCAAGCGTGCCATGGTCGACAACTGGCCGAAGCTGTCGAAGACGCAGCAGGATCAATTTCTGGGCCTGCTCCGCGAGCTGATCGAAGACAACTACGTGCGCGGCCTGCGGGCGAACCTCGAGTTTCAGACCGAGTACACCGGGGAGTCGACCGACAAGGACGGCAACGTGGTCGTCACGACGAAGGTCAACACCAAGCGCAAGGGCCGGCCCTACACGATCGAGGTCGACTACGTGCTGGTCAAGGACGGCGACAAGCTGCGCGCCTGGGACGTCAGGACCGACGGGGTCGGCCTGGTCGAGAACTACCGCACGATGTTCGACAAGATCATCGACAAGGACGGGTTCGACGGCCTCATGACCAAGATGAAGAAGAAGCAGGCGGCGAGCGGCACGTAGTCGCGGCATTGATCGGTTTCGCCGGCTTCGTCCTCCATGCACATGGGTGTGTGGGGTTGAACTCGGATTCCAGGTGACCACACGAGGCGGTGACGGTGGCTACATGAGCGGACGGGGTCGTTGCGATCATCGCCGGGTCGCCAAGATCGGTCGCGGCCTCGCTCGGCTGGTTCGTCGATAGCCGAGCGCCAGCGCCCACCACCGTGAATCGCGCGGTTCGACCGACGCGCCACGCGGCCGGCATTGTACGCTGAGCGCGATGGCGCAGATTGTTTCGCACCGCGAGCTCGCCGAGGCGTGGCTCGCCGAGGATCCCGATCCGACCACCGCCGCCGAGCTGCGCACGCTGCTCGTGGCCTGCGACGCGCACGACCCGGCCGCGCAGAAAGACCTGGCCGAGCGGTTCACCGGCGCGCTCGAGTTCGGCACCGCGGGGCTGCGCGGCATCCTCGGCGCCGGGCCGCAGCGGATGAACCGGGTGCTCGTGCGCAAGGTCAGCGCGGGCCTCGCCGCGTATCTGCTCGCCAACGTCCCCGAGGCTCGACAGCGCGGCGTCGTGATCGGCCACGACGCGCGCCACAACTCGCGGGTGTTCGCCGAGGACACGGCGCGCGTGCTCGGCGGCGCCGGGATCAAGAGCTACCTCGCGCATCGCCCGTGGCCGACGCCGACGACCGCGTGGGCGGTGACCGAGCAGCACGCGTGTGCGGGCGTGATGGTCACGGCGTCGCACAACCCACCCGAGTACAACGGCTACAAGGTCTACTGGGGCAACGGCGCGCAGATCATCCCACCGCACGATACCGGCATCGCCGCGCAGATCGCTCAGATCGGCCGGAGCGATCAGCTCGCGATGCCCGAGCTCGACGAGCTGCGGAAGACCGGCACGCTGATCGATCTGACCGAGGCGCTGCACGACGCCTACCTGGCGAAGGTGATCGCCCTGCGCGCGAGCCCGGGCATCGACGGCCGCGCGCTGGTGATCGCGTACACCCCGCTCCACGGGGTCGGCGCGCGGTCCGCCGAGCCCGCGCTGGCGCGCGCCGGGTTTTCGCAGGTCCACACCGAGCCGTCGCAGCGCGAGCCCGATCCGGAGTTTCCGACGGTCGCGTTCCCCAACCCCGAGGAGAAGGGCGCGATGGATCGCGTGCTCGCGCTCGCCGCCCAGGTGAAGGCAGACCTCGTGCTCGCCAACGATCCGGACGCCGACCGGCTGTGCGTCGCGGTTCCGGAGGCGGGCGGTGTCGGCGCGGGCGGTACCGGCGCCGGCTATCGGGCGCTCACCGGCGACCAGCTGGGCGCCCTGCTCGCCGACTACCTGCTCGAGGTCGGTCCCAAGGATCGCCGCCTGGTCGCCACGACGATCGTCTCGTCGCAGCTGCTGGGCTTCCTCGCCAGGCAAACCGGCGCCGACTACCGCGAGACGCTCACCGGCTTCAAGTGGATCGGCAACGCCGCGATCGACTACGAGCAGACCCACGGCGGCCGGTTCGTCATGGGCTACGAAGAAGCGCTCGGCTACAGCATCGGCCCCCTGGTCCGCGACAAGGATGGCGTGTCCGCGGCGGTGCTGTCCGCCGAGCTCGCGGCCTGGAACCGCGCGCGCGGCAAGTCGATGCTCGAGCACCTCGACGAGATCTATCGCAAGGTCGGCCTGTTCGTGACCGAGCAGGTCTCGCTGACCCGGCCGGGCGCCGACGGCCTGGCGCAGATCCGCGCGGCGATGGCGCGGTTTCGCGGCGCGCCGCCACGCGAGCTCGCCGGCCACGCGATCGACGAGGTCGTCGATCTGTCGCGCGGCGAAGGCGGCCTGCCGCCGTCGGACGTCCTGGTGTTCAAGCTCGCCGGCGGACGCCGCGTCATCATGCGGCCGAGCGGCACCGAGCCCAAGCTCAAGAACTACTACGAGGTTCGCGTCGAGGTGCGCCCCGGGGAGCCGATGGCCGACGCGCGCGCCCGCGGGCTCGCGGAGCTGGCAACGCTGCGCGACGCGCATCAGCGGCTGCTGGCCTGAATAGATCGGCGGTCGGAACACCGTTCGTCGGTTCGGGCTCCCGATCGCGACGCTCGGCTGCCGCTGAGCTCCCCTCGATCACCTGAACTCAGGACGGCGCACCGATCGACGACAGATGTGACGCGAGGTGGAATCCATCAATCGGGTTCACCGCCAACGCTCGTCAGATACGAGGAGCGCTCACCGATCGGAACGCGCGGAGCACCTCGTTATCGTCGCCCCATGATGTTTCACAAGCTCCTCCCGCTCACCGCGTTGCTCCCGGCATGCATGACCAGCGCGCCCGACGACGACCTGCTCGACCCCCAGACGCCGGTCGGCGAGAGCGTGGCCGCGGTCACCGGGGTCCCGGCATTTCGGTCGCTGTCGACGTACCAGAACGGGACCACGGTCGACCGGCCCGCCGGCCTGATGGCGGGCGACTTCATGCTCGCCGCGCTCGAGTACGACGCCGATCCGGTATCGATCACCCCGCCCACCGGCTGGACGCTGCGTGCCGATCAGATCTCGGGATCCGGAACTCCACAGGTGTTCCACGCGCTGGTGTTCTCGCATACGGCGACGGCGAGCGAGCCGGCGCAGTACACGTTCGCCGCACCCTCGGGTGTCTTCGTCGACATCACGATGGCTGCCTACACGGGCGCCACCGCGGTCGACCAGGTCTCGGGCGCGGGCGCGCTGACCGACATCATCCTGGCGCCCAACCTGTTCACGGTGCAGCCGAACGAGCTGCTGGTCTCGTTCTTCGTCGACTTCGACTTCGGCTCGTGGACCGTCGCGACGGGCGAGACCCAGCGCGCGAACTTCGACGCCAACAGCCTGCAGGACGTGCTCATCCCGGCCGTCGGCCCCACGCTCAAGCACCCGGCGACCTGCACGCTCGGCCAGGAGGCCGCGATCAACGTCCTGCTCAAGTGACGCGCGCCGCGCGCTCGCGGGTCACACGGCGACGAAGCCCGGGCGGGCCGCGAACCGGGTGACCTGGTGCTCGGCGTCGCCGAACATCGTGTTGAGCGCGACCATCCGCTTGAAGTAGAGGCCGACGTCGTGCTCGTCGGTGATCCCGATGCCGCCGTGGAGCTGGATCGCCTGCTGGGTGACGTAGCGCCCGCTCTCGGCCAGCTGGATCTTCGCGCTGGTGACCGCCGCCGTGCGTTCGGCCAGGTTGTCATCATCGATCCGGAGCGCCGCCTCGATCGAGGTCGAGTAGGCGAGCTCGGTCTCGATGAACATGTCGGCGGCGCGGTGCTGGAGCACCTGGAAGCTGCCGATCTTGACGCCGAACTGCTCGCGGGTGCGCAGGTACTCGGTGGTCATCGCCAGCACCGCGCGCATGACGCCGACGCCCTCGGCGCACGCCGCCGCGGCCCCGACGTCGAGCGCGTGCTCGAGCGCGGCCTTGCCGTTGCCCTCGAGCCGGCGATCGGCGGCGACCTCGACCTCGAGATCGACCAGCGCGGCGCGCCGGCCGTCGAGCGTCCGGACCGGCTGGATCCGCACGCCCGGCGCCTTGGGGTCGACGACGAACAGCGAGATCCGCTCGCCATCGCAGGCCGACACCACGAGCTCGGCCGCGGCGTGGCCGTCGAGCACGAACCGCTTGCGGCCGATCAGCCGGAAGCCCGCCGAGGTCCGCTCCGCGCGGGTCATGACGTTCCCGGGATCATAGCGGCCGTCGACCTCGGCCCACGCGAGCGCGAGCGAGGATCGCCCCGCCACCATCGGCGTGAGGTACGCGCGCTGCTGGGCGGCGTCGCCGGCCGCGAGGATCGCCATCCCGGCGACGAGCGACGGCACGATCGGCTCGGGGACCAGCGTCTGGCCGAGCTGCTCGAGCACGAGCGCGAGATCGACGAACTTGCCGCCGAGGCCCCCCACCGCCTCGGGGAACGGCAGGCCGAGCCAGCCGAGCTCGCCCATCTGGCGCCAGACCTCGGGCGACCACCCGATCGGATCGTCGCGCAGCTTGCGCATCCGTGAGACCGGCGACTGCTTGCGGGTAAACCCGATCGCCGCGTCGGTGAGCATGCGTTGATCTTCGGTGAGCGAGAAGTTCATCCGAGCCCCAGGATGTGCTTGGCGATGATGTTGCGCTGGATCTCGTTGGATCCGGCATAGATCGTGGTCGCGCGGAAGTAGCAGAACTGCGACGCGACCGATTCCTCGAGGTCCGCGACCACGCCGGGCTCGGGGAACCAGGCGAGCGCGTCGTGCCCCATCAGCTCCATCGCGAGCTCGTAGGCCTGCTGGACCAGCTCGGAGCCGCGGATCTTCAAGATCGACGACTCCGGGCCGGGCGCGTGGCCGAGCTGCGCGACGGCGAGGGAGCGCCAGTTCGTCATCTGCAAGCTGCGGTAGCGAACCTCGAGCCGCGCGAGCTTGCCGCGAAACACCGGGTCGTCGATCAACAGGTGATCGCCCGCCCGGGTCCGCGCCGCGATCCGCTTGCACTTGCGGAGCGTCCGGCCGATCACGCCGACCGCGGCGGTCTGCGTCCGCTCGTGCCCGAGCAGCGCCTTGGCGACCGTCCAGCCGGCGTCGACCTCCCCCACCACGTTCTGCTTGGGCACCTTGACGTTGTCGAACCAGGTCTCCGAGAACGCCTTCGTGCCGCCGATCGTGAGGAACGGCTTCACGGTGACGCCCGGCGTCTTGAGATCGATCAGCAAGAACGAGATGCCCGACTGCTTCTTCGCGCGCGGATTGGTCCGCACCAGGCAGAACACCCAGTTGGCGTGCTGCGCGTAGGTCGTCCACGTCTTCTGGCCGTTGACCACGAAGTGGCTCCCGGCGTCCTCCGCGGACGTCTTGAGCGACGCCAGATCCGAGCCCGCGTTCGGCTCGGAGTAGCCCTGGCACCAGACCTCCTCGCCGGCGAGGATCTTCGGCAGGAACCGGCGCTGCTGATCGGGGGTGCCGAACTGGATGATCGCCGGTCCCACCATCATCAAGCCGAACGGCGAGAGCGGAGGCGTGCTCGCCAGCTCCAGCTCATCGTGAAGAATGAACCGGCTGGTGACGTCGAGGCCGGCGCCTCCGTGCTCGACCGGCCAGTTCGGCGCGGCCCAGCCCTTCTTGTACAGGATACGATGCCACTCCATCACCTCGTGGTGCTCGAAGTGGGCGTCGATCGCTGCCTTGGGGCGCAGGTGAGCGGGCAGCGCGTCCGCGATGAACGCGCGAACCTCGTCGCGAAATGCGGTGTGCTTGGGCGAGAGCGCCAGATCCATCGGGCGGGAGCATGGCACGCCGCGGCCAAATTTCTTCGCCCTCCGCACCAAACGTGGATCGACTGGTTACCTGAGCGTTAGTTCAGTCCCCAGAGATAATAGTATCGAGTGACATCTGTTGCGATCAGACCATGCCAGCATGCGACTTGCGCCTCCCTCAGGCGACTGGCGTCACGCTGCGCCGCCGGCCGACCCAGAACCGAACCAGTTCGCCCTACCTTGTGATCTATCATCGCACGATGTGGCGCAGTTTCGCCCTGCTCTCCGCCATAGGCGCCTGCGGCTTCCAATCTCCCGACAGCCGGCTGATCGATGCAGCCGCCCCGGGCGGGGCGCCCGATGGCCCCGCCGCGAACGCACCACCGTTCTGCGACCCCAGCGATCCGCACCTCGTTGCATGCTTCGAGTTCGAAGGCGACACCAGGGACAGCTCGAACAACCGCCTCGATGCGACGATGGTCAACGTGTCGTTTCCGGCAGGCAAGACCGGCAAAGCGATGTTGTTCGGCGCCACCAGCGCCGCCGACGTGCCGGACAGCCCGGCGTTCGACGTCACGGCGCTGACCATCGAGGCGTGGATCTGGCCGTCGCAGCTGCCGTCGAATGGCAATCGCGCAGGCATCCTCGACATGCAAGGCCAGTACGGCTTCTTCCTCCACGCTGGCGGTGATCTGGCCTGCACGACGGGCGTGGCGCTGCCTGGGGGAGTAGCGCATGTCGCGACGGACCGATGGACGCACGTCGCATGCACCTACGATGGCACCGCGGCGGCGCTTTACGTCGATGGCGTTGCGGTCGCGAATGCGAGCGGTGGCGGCAATCTGAACACCGGCGGCAACACCGGCATCTCGCTCGCCGCCGACAACCCGCCTGGCTCCGGCTCACGGTTGATGGGCTTGATCGACGAGGTGCGGCTCATGAACGTCGCACGGACGCCGGGCCAGATCTGCGGCGATGCCGGGAAGTCCACCTGCCCGTGACCGCCGCTCGCGAGCTCTCGGCACGGACATCACGGCACATGCCATCGGAGTCACGCTGCGCCTGTGATGGTGTGGTCGCGGCCGGCCGCCCGCGGGTTCCGATCTACCATTGCGCGATGTGGTGTGGCTTCGTCGCGCTCGTCGCCTTGGGAGCTTGCGGGTTCGAGTCGCTGGCGGATCGAACCGGCGCGGCCGTGCAGGGGCGAGCAGCCAGCGCCGATCGGCCTCGGCGTGCTCGGGATTGGTCGGCCGGTGATACAAGAGGCCCCCACCCTCCTCGCCGGGGACGCCGGCCTGGTGCAACGGCTCGAGGGATAGCGGCATGAGAAGGCCGCGCGCCCAGTCGGCGCGTACGCGATCGACCGCGCCGGTAAGGTGCGCCTGAAGCGCGGCGGCGACCGCGCGCGGCTCCGCAGGGACGCCGAGCATCGCGAGCTCGCGGTGGGTGACCCCGGCGTGGGTCAACAGCACGTCGCGCCCGCACGGCAGCGTACCGGCCAGGGCGAGCTGAAACCGCCCCGCGAGCAAGAGCTCCATGACGAGCGTGCGCTGCTCGACCAAGAACGACGCATAGTCGCGTCCGGCCAGCCCCCGGGTCGGCAGCTCGGGGAACGCCGCGAGGAACCTGGCGTCGCCCGCACCATCGCCGTCGAGCGACCGCGCAAAGGCCCGCGCCTGTGCGAACCGCTCGTCGGTGATCGCGACGAGCTCCATGACGCGCGACGCGTCGTGATTGCCGAGCAAGATCTTGACCTGCGCATCGTCGTGGCTCGCGAGCCAGCGCAGGAACCGCAGGCCCTCCTGCCCGGCCTGGTCCCAGTCGTTCAGGTCATAGTCGAAGTGATCGCCGATCGAGATCAGCACCACGTCGCTGGCGAGCCGATCGCCGCGGAGCGCACCGTGGTGGTCGAGCACGGCGAGGAGCTTTCCGAACGGCGCCTGCGGATCACCGATGACCAGGGTGCGAGTCACCGATCCAGCGTAGCTCAGGCCCCGGCGCGAACACCACGCCGACCTCGCCATCGCCGTGAGGCACCGCGTGGCGCTTCCCCGGACCGGCGGACCTGGTCACGGGACGCAGCAGAACGTCGTCGCGGTCTTGCCGACCACCTGACCTACCGGTGCGCCGCCCGCCGGAGCGCAGCTGCCACCCGAGGGCGGCCCACACGTGCAGGCCGCACAACCGCGGGTATCGTCGATCCCCGCGAAGAACACGTGGCGATCGGTGAACGGGGTCCCGCTCGGACAGGGCACATCGGCGGGCTGCAGGACGCAGATCCCCGCGCCGAACGGTGCGCTCGGCCTGGGCTGACACACCGTCCCGGTGCAACCCGCAGCCGGCAACGCCTGGTCCTTACAACCGAGCCCGATCCGCGCGAACGCCGGCGCGCCGACCGTCGCCGTGCCGCCGCCGGGGGCACACGCACTTCCGTTCGATGGCCCACACGTGCACGGCGCGCAGGTCGCGGGAGCGCCGGACAGCCCCGCGCTGCCGGGTGTCACCGTCACGACAAAGGGGGCCGCGCACGACGGGACGCTGGTGGGCGCGCCATCGTAGAGCACCGTGTAGCCCACCCAGCCCGACGGCACCTTCGCGACGCATGCCGCGACGCTCGCGCACATCGGATCCGCGCAATCGACGAGCCCGTCGCCGTTGTTGTCGAAGCCGTCGAAGCAGCTCGTCTCCGCGCCCGGCGCCGTGGCATCGGCCGTGCCGTGAGGGCCACCGCAGCCGAGCCAGACCACACACGCGATCGCACAAGCTCGGCCCATCCTCCGACTATCGCAGAACCATGCGGGCGACACCAGATGCGCCGATCGCGCACCTCCGTGGCAACTCGACCAGAAGGTAGCGCGATCGGTCAAATCGCGCACGCCGCTCTAACGGGCGCTCAAATATGCGTTAGGGTTTCATGGTCACCTCGAAGGAGCCATCGTGAGCGAAGTTACCCTCGAAGAGCGCGGCCACGCGCTCGAGAATCAGTTCTACGAGAAGGAAAACCAGGAGAAGCTCGCCGCGATGAAGGCCAAGCTCGAGGCACAACGCACGAAGGACGAGCTGCGCAAGGCGTCCGGGATGAGCGATGACGCCGTGCTCGACCAGCTGGTCACGCTCGGCCTGCGCGCCAACACCATCGCCGCCCTGTCGCTGGTCCCGCTCATCCAGGTCGCGTGGGCCGACGGCACGATCCAGGACAACGAGCGCACCGCGATCCTCGCGGGCGCCCACGGCAAGGGCCTCGAGGAAGGCACGGACGGCTACGAGCTGCTCCAGACCTGGCTCAAGCGCCGGCCGGGCGACGAGCTGTTCGCCGCGTGGGAGTCCTACATCAAGGCGCTCGCGTCGCAGCTCAACGACGAGCAAAACCGGCTGCTCAAGAACCAGATCGTCGGGTTCGCCAAGATGGTCGCCGCGGCGGCCGGCGGCATCCTCGGGTTCGGCAAGGTGTCGGCGACCGAAGAGCAAGTGCTGCAGCGGATCGAAGCCGCGTTCCACCGATGACCGAGGGCAATCGATCGATCGCGGGGGAGGGGCCCCGCGACTCCATGGCCCGAGGAAATCCCAGTGGGATGAGGCTGCTCGGCAAGACCGGCGTCAAGGTCTCGCGGATCGCGCTCGGGACGATGGCGTTCGGCGGCGATGCCGACGAGGCCACCGCGTCCGAGATCTGGCGCGCGGCGCGCGACGCCGGCGTGAACCTGATCGACACCGCCGACGTCTACAACGAGGGCCGCTCGGAGCAGATCGTCGGCCGCTTGATGCGCGCCGAGCGCGATCAGATCGTGCTCGCGACCAAGGCGTACTTCCCGACCGGCAAGGGCCCCAACGACGCCGGGTCATCGCGCTATCACCTCGTGCGCGCGGTCGAGGCCAGCCTTGCCCGGCTGGGCACCGACCGGATCGATCTCTACTGGCTGCACCGCTTCGACGACAAGACCGACCTCGGCGAGACGCTGCGCGCCGTCGAGGATCTGGTGCGCGCCGGCAAGATCTTGTACCCCGCGTGCTCGAACTTCGCCGCGTGGCAGGTCGCCCACGCGCTCGGCCTCCAGGCCCTGCACGACTGGGCGCCGCTGACCGCGCTCCAGCCGATGTACAACCTCGTCAAGCGCCAGGTCGAGGTCGAGCTCCTGCCGATGGCCCAGTCGCTCGGGCTCGCCGTGATCCCGTACAGCCCGACCGGCGGTGGCCTGCTCACCGGCAAGTACGGCCCCGATCGCCGCCCCGAGCGCAGCCGGCTCGTCGACAACAAGATGTATGCGATCCGCTACGGGGATCCGCAGTACCTGGCGATCGCGGGCCGGTTCACCGAGCTCGCGGCCGAGCTCGGGCAGTCGCCCACGACGCTGGCCGTCGCGTGGGTGGCCTCCCATCCGTGCGTGACCAGCGTGCTCGTCGGCGGTCGTGACGCCGCGCAGCTCGCGCCTTCCTTCACCGCGGGCGCGCTCGTGCTCGACGATGAGACCCGCGCCCGGATCAGCGCGCTGTCACCGGCGCCACCGTCGGCGACCGATCGCAACGAAGAGATCTCGCACAGCTACGGTGGGCGGTAGGTCCCCCCGGACGTTCAGCCATCCATCATCCCGAAACGATACAACAACAACAGCAGCGCCGCGCCGAGACCGATGAGGCCGATGATCAGCTGATACGGCGCGAGCTTGTTCGACAGCTCCATCCCCTTCCGCTCGGCGGCGGCGTGACCCGGCAGCCACTTCGCGATCTGCGCCATGCCGAACAGGAAGCCGAGCAAGATCGACGTGACGATCACGGCGAGCCAGACGACGGTATGCACCGGCGCATCCGGAAGCAAATGGCGGAGGGCGCCGAGCCAGCGCAGGAGGTCCAGGACCCCGACCACGAGCAGCGCGACGCCGATGATCGCTTGATAAGGCACCAGCTTGTCGATCCACGGCTTGGCATCGGGCTTCTTCGCCACGATGAGGGCAGAGGTGGCGAGAATGCCGCCGGCGATGAGCAAGAGTATGTTGATGAGATCCATGACGGGCCCCTCCTGGGCGAAGTCGCGCCGATGAAGCGTACCGGAATCCCTCGGCACAGGCTCGTGATCACGGTCTGGCGCGCTTTCGCCGGCGCGAGACGCGCAGGGGCTCGAGCACGCGGCCGGCAAGCTCCTCGGTCGTACCGTCGGGCCGCGCGATCCCGAGCACGTGATGCACGGCGGCGCCGGCGATGAACGCGAGCACCAGATCCACGATGCGCTCGGGCTCGCACGGCTTCACCTCCTTCTGCGCGATCCCCGCGCGTAGCTCGGCCACCAGCGCCTCACGCACCGCCAGGACGCCCCGCCGCTCCCGCTCGATCACCGCGTTACCATCGTGACCGCCGAGCGCCCACAGCTGGAACAGCCCGCCGATCAGCTGCGGCCGCTCCCGGTGGAACGCGAGCGTGGCGTCGATCATCGCGCGCAGCCGGTCCACGGGATGCGCGTGCTCGCGCACCCGCGCCATCACGGTCTCGGTCAGCGCCTGGGACACCTGATCGAGCACGGCCTCGAACACCTCCCCCTGATCGGCGAAGTAGAAGTACAGCGTGGGGCGCTTGATCCCGAGCGCGTCCGCAAGCTCGCGCATCGACGTCTGTATCCCGCGCGTCCGCAGCACGTCGAACGCCGCGGAGGCCAGCTGGGCGCGACGGGCCAGATCGGGGCGGCGCGGCATATCTGACACACTGTCAGTACAAGAAGGCTGACAATGTGTCAACTCATCAGGAGGAAGCCCGGCCCGTTCAGCCCCGTATTAAATTTCGAAGATGGTGAAGCGGGGAGCATCGGAAACCGTGGGCAACCGGCACGACGCACAGGCTGCGCTCGTGTACGCTGGCGGCACCTCGTGGAACTGACTGCCGTGAGTCGCGAAGACGTCGTCCTGCAGCGCCCGGAAGACGTCCGCTTCCTCGTCCAGGTATTTCACACGCCCACGGCGTGCGCGGGTGCGGCGACCGCCTACCTGCTGCGCCGGATCGCCTATCGCGCGGGAGCGTATGCGCCCGGCATCCAGGAGCAGATCTTCCACGAGCTCCACACCACGCGCGATGGCGGCACGCTCGACCGCGTCCACCAGTGGTTCACCGGCCGGGTGACGTCCCTCCACGAGCTCGGCTACCGCTTGCAGTGCCGGCGGGTCACCACGCCGACCTCGGCGGTCCTCGACTGGGTGCGCGCGGGTCGCGGCTATCGCGGCGCGATGCTGCCGACCACCTATCGCAAGATCCACCCGACGCCCGGCGCCGCCGGCGAGACCGTCCCCGACGACGACATCCCCCACGCGGTCGGCCTCACGATCGATCGCCTCGACGCCAAGGCCGATGAAGATCTGGTGATGATCGACCCGTGGCCCGGCGTCAAGAACGACGGCCCCGAGCGCGGCAAGGTGTCCCCGGGCCTCGAGTCCGCCCACCGCGACCGGAGCTTCCACGCGCTCGTCTACTACTGGGTCGGCTGGTCATAGGTTCGGACGCTTCGTGATCGGCACCGGCAGAACCACGGACCGAAGCTCCAAACGACGAACGGCGCCGCTTGGAAGGCGGCGCCGTGACAGCTCGCGGTGACAGCGTCTGACCGGGGAGACGTTGCTACTGGTGGACCACGCCGATCGCCGCGGTCCGGCCCGGACCATGGCAGATCATGCACTGCTCTTGCGACGGGCCGAGCGAGAGCACCGTGGAGCGCGGGGCGTAGAACTGACCACCATTGGCAGTCATGTGATTGATGGCGGGGGTGGAGTCGTGGCACGCCGCGCAGGCGCCGGTGATCGGCGACAGTACCAGCGTCGTCCCAGCCGCTTGCGTGGTCGCGTTCGTGGCCGCGTTGTACGAGAACCCAGCCCCGTAGTCGGTCACGCCGTCAGCTTTGATGTACGGCGACAGTGTGTAGTAGGTCGAGTTCGTCAGCGGGTTCGAGTCGAACTTGCCGGTGGCGACCGTCGTCAGCTCCATGCTGGGGATCGCGCCGAGGTTCGTCGTGTTGGTGAAGTCGTAGGTGTTGGGCGCGTGGCACGTCGTGCAGCCGTTCAGCGTCCCCGGGAACTCCACCTCGTCGAAGCCGGGGCCGGCCTGGGCCGCGTGCCAGGTGAACGGCACGGTGCGCTGGCGGCCCGCGTGGATGGCGTGGATGAAGTACTTCGAGCCGGCCGCCCAGCCCGAGCTGGTGCGGTTCGGGTTGTGACAGAACGAGCAGGTCGGTCCGTCGTTGCGCTGGCCGGCGTGGAACGTCGGCGTGACGCCCAGCGTGCCGTGACAGCTCTTGCACTTCGCATTATCGACGATGCTGCGCCGGCCGGTGTAGCCGGTCGCCACCTTCCAGACGTTCGGCGCGGGGACGCTCAAGCCACCCTGCGCCGTCCCGTCGGCGGGGCTGTGCGGGACCCACGGGAAGTCCACCAGGTTCGTCTGCACGAGCGGCGGCGTGCTCGTCAGCGCGTAGGTGTAGCCGAGGCCGCCGGTCAGCATCGTTGCGCTCGCGGGGATCTGAACGCCGGTGAGCGTGATCGTGTAGTAGCCGCTGGCGTCCGGCCCGGTCAGCTTGCCGGCGCCCGCGCCGGTCGCGCTGCCGTCCCAGATCTTCTTGATGTAGCCGCTCACCGAGGCGTTGAAGTCCGAGGGCGCCGGGGTACCGTCCTGCGGGACCGCGAACGCGAAGTAGACGCTGGGCGACCCGACGAAGTTCGGCATCAGCTCGGTCACCGGCGGGCTCGCCGCCGGCGCGAAGCTCTGGAACACCACGTCGGCCCCGTTGGTCTTCAGCTTGAACGTGATCCGCGGGCGCGTGACGCTCGGCGTGACCGTGGCGTCGACCACGGTGTCGACGGTCTTCAGGTCGTAGGTGATCTGGGCGGCGCCGGGCGGGATGTATCCGGTCGCCGCGACGTACGACGCGTTCGTGTTGGCATTGCCACCGGCGACCAGCCAGGCGTTGCCGGGATCGGGCGGCGCGACGGGGTTGTGATACCGCGACATCGCGAACGTCCCGCTCGGGCCGTGGCAGGTCGCGCAGGCGTTGTCGGGCTGCGGGCCCCCCACGTGGTTGCACGGAAGCGGCTTGCCGTCGGCGCCACGGTCGAGCCGGCCCAGGATCTGACAGACCGACGGCGCGGCGTTGGTGAACGAGACGTAGTCGTGACAGCCCTTGCACGCGAGCTGCGACAGGTTGGTGAGCGCCTGGCCGCCCTGCGCCGCGCCCTCGTGGCAGCCGTTGCAGTTGCGGATGTCTTGCGGGTAGGTCGCCGCGATCCCGTGGAACAGGTTCGCCGTCGCCACCTGCTCGCCGTTGTGGATCCGGTGGATGAAGCTCGATGAGTTGGCCAGCGGGTTCGTCGTGCGACCGGGGTTGTGGCAGACGTTGCACATGCCCGCGTTGACGCGGCCGCCGCCGTGGAACTCGGACGACGCCAGCGATTCGGGCTTGAACTTGTTATGACACCCATCGCACTTGGCCTGCGAGACCAGCTCGCGGACCAGCGGCGTGGCGCCGGTGCTTGGGTTCGGGATGAAGTAGTAGGGCTGGTTGGCCGCCGAGAACGTGTTGGCGTTCTGCTGGAACACCAGGTCGGTCTGGCGCGACGCCTGGATCCAGACGACGTGTGTCTCGCCCAGCTTGGTCGGATCGTAAGCGACCGCCACCGGCCCGTTCGGGATCGTCGTCGTCGGGAACGTGTACGTGTAGTCGCCCGCGCCGAGGCCGTTCTCGACCAGGGTCCCGAACCCGGGGGCGGTGCCGCGCGGGTTGTAGTTGGTCGGCTGCCCGGCGGGCGCCGCGGTGCTCGTCGTCTGCGTGTACACGGTCAGCGGCGACACGGCGCCGGTCGTCGCATCCTTGGTGAAGTAACCGAGCGCGAACCGCGGCTGGATCTCGGTGTTCAGCGAGTAGGTGCCGCCGAGGTCGAGCGGAAAGCCACGGTCGTCCTTGAGGGTGAACCGCACGGTGATCGGTTGGCCGGTCTGCGTGCTCACGCCGTTCGGCTTGACCGCGACCTTGATGCCGGTGCTCGGCGACAGCGCGCCCTCCGGTCCGAAGTTGCAGACGAAGCTCGTCGCGTCCGGGTTGATCTCGCCGGGGTCGAGCGTGTTGTTGTTGTTCACGTCGAGGCCGGTCTCGATCCTGGTCCCGCCGAACGGGCAGTTCGCGCCCGCGACCTCGGCGCTGGTCTTGACGAGCGAGCTCTTGCCGGCGCCGTTGCACACGTACGACGTGCCGCCCGCACTCACCTCGGAGGGGTCGAGGGTGCCGTCCTTGTTCGCATCGATCCCGACCTCGATCTTGGTGCCGCCGTACAAGCAGTTCGCGCCCGCGGGCTCCACACTGGTGATGATCAGCGCGCCCGCGCCAGGCGGACCATTGCCACCGGACGGTCCCTGATTACCGGTACAGGCGATGAGCGCACCGACGGCGATGACGCATGCGCTGATACCTGAAGGAAGGTTCAGTCGACGCAAGATCAGCTCTCGGTACACGAGCGCCCTGCTGGTACACACCGGGCGCACGCAAAGTTCATGTTGGGCTACTCGTTGTACATTCATGGCCGCCGTCGCTGCAAAGGTCATGACATCGCTCGCGATCGCACAAGCTCACGAAGTCATACGAAAAACGCCGGGTTGTCGAACACGCTCCTCGCAGCGGAACGCGCAAGAATCGCGTCCGGCCACCAGACCCCCGCCAAGCCTGCGCGCACCGACAACGTGCGCGGCCCCGGATCTCGAAGCAGCTCGCTATCGCGGGATGAGCCGCACGCCATGCGGCGCGCCGAGATCGCCGGCCAGCACGAGCTCCCCGGTGAGCCAGCCTGCCCATGCTCGGCCGATCACGTCGCGCCGCCAGCTGGTCATCGCCGGCAGCGCCAGGGCCGCATCCAGGCCGTGCTCGTCGACCGCGCGCGCGAGCTCCTCGGCATCGGCGCGCGTCGCGAGCAGCCGCGCCGCCACCCCGGTCTGGTCAGCGACCAGCTGTACGATCACGAGCAGCATCTCGCTCCAGCGCTGCGCCCGCTGGCTCGGCGTCCGCCCCGCCGCGATCGTCGGCACCACCCCGGGCTTGGCCGCCGCGATCGCCGCGGCGATCTCCCCGGCGCGCTGGCGTGCCAGCCCCGACATGCCCTTCGTGCTCTGGATCGCCGCGACACTCGACGGGCGCTGCCGCGCCAGATCGATGATGAGCTTGTCGTGTAGCACCTGGCCGAGCGGCCGATCGAGCTCGATGCACACGCGCTGCCGCCAGGCGGCCAGCTCGATCACTGCAGCCAGCGTCGCCGCGTCGAGCCCGCGCAGCCCACCGACATGTCGCCACGCGGTCTCCGGAGTCACATTCGCGGCCGAGGTCGCCTCCACGGCCACCGCCGCGCTCTCGGCGCGTGCCCAGGCCAGGCGATCGCCCAGCCGGGTCGCCAGCATGGCGTAGATCGCCGGCAAGTAACGGACGTCGGCATCGGCGTAGGCGAGCTGTGCGTCCGAGAGTGGCCTCGCCGCCCAGTTGGTCCATTGCAGCTCCTTGACCAGGCGGAGGCCGAGCAGCTCGTTGGCGAGCGCCGCGAAGCCGACCTGATCGCCGATCCCGGCGAACGCCGCCATCACCTGCGTATCGACGATCGCCGGCATCGCGACGCCGAACCGCGCCGCCAGGATCGCCAGATCCTGGCGGGGCGCATGTGCGACGACGCACGGATGGGACGCTAGCGCGCGGGCGAGCGGCGCGACATCGACGGCGAGCGGATCGACCAGCTTTACCACCGGCGAGGCCGAAACGATCGCGTCCGCGTGTGCATCCAAACGCACATGCTCGAGCCAGGCGATCTGAACGAGGCACAGCGTCGGGACCAGACGGTCCTGGGCGAGGAACTCGAGGTCGAACGCCACGAGCGGTGCCGCACCGATCGAGGCGGCCATCGCCGCGACGGCGTTCGCGTCACATTCCATCACGACCGTCGTGCTCACTGGCCCACGATAGTCACCCACATTCTGTTAAATTCGGAAGCCCCATGACGACGAACAGTTTCTCCAGCAAGGCGAAGATCGCGGTCGGCGGCAGCAAGATCGAGCTCTACCGGCTCGACGCGCTCATCAAAGCCGGCGTCGGAGATGTCGCGACCCTGCCCTACTCGCTGCGCATCTTGCTCGAGAACCTCCTGCGCTTCGAGGATGGCAAGACCGTGCAACCCGCCGACATCAAGGCGGTTGCCGGGTGGAACCCGAGCAAGCGGGTCGAGCAGGAGGTCCAGCTGCGGCCCGCCCGCGTGCTCATGCAAGACTTCACGGGCGTGGCTGCGGTCGCCGATCTCGCCGCCATGCGAGATGCGTTCGTGGCGCTCGGCCTGCCCGGCAACTCGATCAACCCGCTCCGGCCCTCCGACCTGGTGATCGACCACTCGGTCCAGATCGACGAGTACGGCACGAAGCTCGCATTCAAGCGCAACGTCGACCTCGAGTACCAGCGCAACCAGGAGCGCTACCTGTTCCTGCGCTGGGGTCAGCAGGCGTTCGCCAACATGAAGGTCGTGCCTCCCGGCACCGGCATCTGCCACCAGGTCAACCTCGAGTACCTCGCCAAGGTCGTGTTCACGGAGAAGGCCGGCGGCCACGTCGTCGCGTATCCCGACTCGCTGGTTGGCACCGACTCGCACACCACCATGGTCAACGGCCTGGGCGTGTTCGGATGGGGCGTCGGTGGCATCGAGGCCGAGGCCGTCATGCTCGGCCAGCCGATGGTGATGCTGATCCCCGAGGTCGTCGGCGTCGAGCTCACCGGCCAGCTCCCCGCGGGCGCGACGGCGACCGATCTCGTCCTCACGATCACCCAGCTGCTGCGCAAGAAGGGCGTGGTCGACAAGTTCGTCGAGTTCACCGGCTCGGGCATCGCCGCGCTGTCGCTCCCCGATCGCGCGACCATCGCGAACATGGCGCCCGAGTACGGCGCCACCATGGGGTTCTTCCCGGTCGACGACGAGACCCTCGCCTACCTGCGGTTCACCGCCCGCAGCGAAGATCACGTCCAGCTCGTCGAGCGCTACACCAAGGAGAACCTCCTCTGGCACGATCCCAGGGCCAAGCTGCGGTTCTCCGACACCGTGTCGCTCGATCTATCGACCATCGAGCCGTCGCTCGCCGGCCCCGCGCGCCCGCAGGATCGCGTCCCGCTCAAGACCTCGCGCCGCGCCTGGCGCCGCGCCGTCAGCGGCATCCTCGGCGACAACATCGGCGCCGACGCCGCGGCGCTCGACACCTGGCTTTCCGAAGGCGGCCACACCGCGCCCGGTAACCTCGCGGCCGCCAGGTCGGTCACCACCCCGCATGGCACGTTCGACCTCGGCCACGGCGCGGTCGTGATCGCCGCGATCACGAGCTGCACCAACACATCGAACCCCTCGGTGCTGATGGCCGCGGGCCTGCTCGCCAAGGCCGCCGTCGCCCGGGGCCTGCGCTCCAAGCCGTGGGTCAAGACCTCGCTCGCGCCCGGCTCGCAGGTCGTCACCGACTACCTGACCGAGGCCGGCGTCATGCCCGATCTCGAGACCCTGGGCTTTCACCTCGCCGGCTACGGCTGCACGACCTGCATCGGCAACTCCGGCCCGGTCGACGACGCGATCGCCCAGGCGATCAAGGACCAGAACCTCGTCGTCACCTCCGTGCTGTCCGGCAATCGCAACTTCGAGGGCCGGGTCAACCCGGTCGTGCGCGCCAACTACCTCGCCTCGCCGCCGCTCGTCGTCGCCTACGCCCTCGCCGGCACGATGAACATCGATCTGGAGGCCGAGCCGCTCGGCACCGGCACCGATGGCAAGCCGGTGTTCCTGCGCGATCTGTGGCCGGCGCCCGCCGCGGTCGCCGAGGCGATGCGCAAGGCGATCCGCCGCGACCAGTACCAGCAGCGCTATGCCCACGTGCTCGACGGCGACGCCGACTGGCGCGCCCTCCAGGTCCCCGCCGGCGATACGTTCGCGTGGGACGATTCCTCGACCTACATCCGCAAGCCCAGCTTCTTCGACGACCTCGGCCCCACGCCCAGGCCGCTGACCGACATCGCCGGCGCGCGCGTCCTCGCGCTCCTCGGCGACTCGATCACCACCGATCACATCTCACCCGCGGGCAACATCGCCAAGGGCAGCCCAGCCGCCCGCTACCTCGACGCCCATGGCGTCAAGCCCGCCGACTACAACCAGTACGGCACGCGCCGCGGCAACCACGAGGTCATGCTGCGCGGCACGTTCGCCAACATCCGGCTCAAGAACCTGATGCTGTCCGGCGTCGAGGGCGGCGTCACCAAGTACTTCCCCAAGGCCGGCGCCCCCGAGCAGCTCGCGATCTACGACGCCGCGATGAAGTACGCCGCCGAGTCCGTCCCGCTCATCGTGATCGCCGGCGAGCTCTATGGCAGCGGCAGCTCGCGCGACTGGGCCGCCAAGGGCACGCTCCTGCTCGGCGTGCGCGCCGTGATCGCCCGCAGCTTCGAGCGCATCCATCGCTCGAACCTGGTCGGCATGGGCGTCCTGCCGCTGCAGTTCCTGCCCGGCGAGAGCGCCGCCAGCCACGGCCTCACCGGCGACGAGGTCATCTCGATCGCCGGCATCGCGGGCGGTGTTTCACCGAAGAAGCAACTGACCGTCCAGGCCGGCAACAAGTCGTTCCAGGTGATCGCCCGCATCGATACGCCTCAAGAAGTCGAGTACATCGCCCACGGAGGCATCCTGCAGTACGTCCTTCGCCAGCGCGCCGCCCAGATGAAGCAGGCCTGAGCGTGGCCGGTTCGCACCTTCCACCTTGAAGCAGACTCTCGATATCGCATCCTGTATATCGAGCGGAGGGACTGCCGAACTGCGCTGACGGCCGCGCGCATCACCGTCGATGCGCTACTTTTTCAGGTTCTTCTTGAAGAAGTCCATTGTCCGCTGCCAGGCGAGCGCGGCCGCCGTCTTGTCGAACCTGGGCGTGGTGTCGTTGTTGAAGCCGTGCTGCGTCCCGTCGTACTTGAAGATCTGATACTTGATCTTGTTGGCCTTGAGCGCTTCTTCGAACGCCGGGATCCCGGCGTTGACCCGATCGTCCTTGCCGGCATAGTGGATGAGCATGGGCGCCTTGATCTTGGCCACGTCCTCGGCCTTGGGCTGGGTGCCGTAGAACGGGACGGCCGCCGCCAGATCGGGGAGCCGGGTCGCCAGCGTGTTGACCATGCCACCGCCGTAGCAGAAGCCGACGGCCCCCAGCTTGCCGGTGCAGTCCGGGCGCGCCTTGAGGACGGCGGCCGCGGTGACGAAGTCCTCCTGGATCTTGGTCTGATCGAGCTTGCCGAACGCCGCGCGTGCTTTGTCCTCGTCGCCGGGATAGCCGCCCTCCGAGGTCAAGGCGTCGGGGGCGAACGCGATGAACTGATCGAGCGCGATCCGCCGCACGATGTCCTCGATGTGCGGGTTCAGGCCGCGGTTCTCGTGCACGACGAGTATGCCCGGCAGCTTGCCCTTGGCGGCGGCGGGCTGCGCGAGGTAGCCGCGCATCTTCCCCGACCCCTGGGGAGAGTCGTACTCGAGGTAGCTCGTCTTCAGGCGCTTGTCGTCCTTGGGGACGACCTCGGCCTCGGCGAACCTGGGGCTGAGCGCCTCGAGCAACATGAGGGCGGTCACCCCGCCGACGGCGAACTTCGCGGCCTTCTCGAGGAAGCCGCGGCGATCCACGCCGCCGTGGACATACTGGTCGAAGAGATTCAACAGCTCCTGATCGAAGTCGCTGGCCTGCTTGCGCTCCAAGGGTCACCTCCGGGTGGCGCGCAGCATAACGTCTGGACCGCGCCGGAGGAACCGGCCGTGCCACCAGAGCCGCGCGCCCGCGGGTACCATCCGTGGCGCCCCCATGTCGCTCACCCTGGAGATCGAACCGCACCCGCTCCTCGAGATCGGCGCGTTCGTGATACGCACCCCGCGCCCGCTCGCCGAGCTCGCCACACCCACCGAGATCGCCAGGCTCGCCGAGCCCGGCGCGACCGCGCCGCTCGCGGCGGCGGAGCCGATCAAGACCTCCGTGCGCGACCTCTTGCGCCATGGCGGCTACAAGCCGGCCGGCCGCAGCAAGCCGGCCTCCGAGTACCTCGCCGCCGCGCTCACCAAGGGCGAGTTCCCGCGGATCAACGCGCTGGTCGACACCTGCAACGTGGTCTCGCTGCACTCCGGCCTGCCGATCTCGCTGGTCGATCTCGACCGCCTCGACCGCGCGGGCGCCCTCATGATCCGGATCGCACCGGCGGGCACGTCGTACGTGTTCAACCCGTCGGGGCAGACCATCGACGCCGGGGGCCTCCTGTGCTTGTACGACGCGCAGGGCCCGACGGGCACGCCGGTCAAGGACGCGCAGCGCACGAAGACCCACGACGCCACCGTGGTCGCGCTCACGATCGTGTGGGGCACCAACGCCCTCGCCGGATGGACCACGCGGGCCACGCGCTGGTACCGCGATCTCGCGAGCCAGATCGCCGGCGCGACCATCGAGGACGTCGCGCTCGCGTGACGGCCGGCGCGGGCCGCGGTCACTTCTTGCGGAGCGGGATCCGCGGGCGGTCGCGCCGGAGGAGGCCCCAGCGCTGCGCGCGATCGGCGAACGTCGACTTGGGCATGCCCAGGTGGCCCGCCGCGGCGCGGATCGTGCCGTGCGCGGCGATCGCGCGCTCCATCGCGCTGCGCAGCACCCGCTCGTAGGGCACCAGCGGCTCGTCCTCGTGGTCATTCGCGCGCGGCCACACGAGCCGGAGCTCGGGGAAGAAGTGCTCGGGCTCGAGGTCGTCGCCTCCGAGCGCCACCGCGCGCACGACGGCGTGTCGCAGCTCGCGCACGTTGCCCGGCCAGGGATTCTCCGCGAGCGCCTTCCACGCGTCATCGGACACCGTCCTCTCGCCGTGCTCGGGGGCCAGCTCGGCGAGGATGCTCTGCACGAGCTCGGGGAGGTCGCCCATCCGCTCGCGGAGCGGCGGCAGCACGAGGACGACCGTCGCCAGGCGATGGTAGAGATCGAGGCGGAGCTTCGAGGCCTCGGTGCCGAGGTGCTCCATGCGGTTGGTCGCCGACACGATCCGCACGTCGACCAGCCGCTCGCTCGCCCCGCCGATCCGGCGGACGCGCCGGGACTCGAGCGCGCGCAGGAGGTGCGGCTGCAGCTCGATCGGCAGCTCGCCGATCTCGTCGAGGAACAGCGTGCCGCCGTGGGCCTCGACGAAGAAGCCGTCGCGCTCGGCGTGCGCGCCGGTGAACGCGCCCTTCTCGTGGCCGAACAGCTCGGAGCCGATGAGCTCGCGCGGGATCCCGCCGCAGTTGACGGCGACGAACGCCTCCGTCGAGCGCTTCGAGGCCTCGTGGATGACGCGCGCGAGCAGATCCTTCCCGGTGCCGGTCTCGCCGATGATGAGCACGTTGCAGTCGGTCTGCGCCGCCCTGATCGCCTGTTCGATGGTGGCGCGAAAGCTCGGATCGCGGCCGCGCAGGGCGCTCAGGGCACCGGGGATATGAGCATCCGGCGCGGCGAGCGCGACCAGGGTCGTCCGGCCGAGCACCAGGCGCGACCCCACCTGCAGCTCGGCGACCTCGACGAGGTTGCCGTCGATCAGCGTGCCGTTGCGCGATCGCTTGTCCCGGATCAGCAACGAGCCACCGGCGCGGCGCTCCAGCACACAGTGGGTCGCCGAGACGAAGGGATCGTCGAGCACCAGGTCACAACCGGCGCTGGAGCCGATGATCCAGCGCTGGGGCTCCTCGGCGAGCGGATACTCGTTGCCGTTCTTCGCACGCAATCCGATGACAATCCCCTTGCGCCGGCTATCAGGGGTGAGTGTTTCCTGCGTATGACTCTCACAAAAGGTCATGACTTGCTCCTCTGCCCACGTGTATCGGCCGGTCGCCGAACCGGTTGCGTGGCTTTTTCCCGAGGAGCGCGCCGCGCTAACTACCTGATCTTGGCATCGCCACGGTCCGGAGTGCCGGAGCTAATGCGCCACTCCGGATGAACCGGGACCCCGTGGGGGAATCCGGCCGGCGGCTAACGTAGCCGGCGCAACTTGCCCCGCTGGCCGGCTCACGCAACGCGCCGGAGCTTGTTCAGTCGAACACGTGCCGGACGGCCGGCCCGTCACCATTGGCAAGGCGGTAGTTGATGGTCCTGCGCGTGCCTTGTTGCACGGGAGTCCTGGAATCCGCGAGCGGATAACACCCATTCTCCTTGGCGGTGCCATACGGGTCATCCACCGGCGCCGTGACCGGCAGCTGGGCGCAGCTCTTCTCGGGCTGCTTCTGGGTGATCCCCGGGACCGTGACGGTGAGGAACTTCTGATAGGCGAAGCAGATGCCGAGCGTATCGTTGTACGGCGTGGCGAGCGCCCTGGTCGGATCGCCCTGGGCGAGCGAGAACCAGACAAAGCGGCAGTCTTCCTCGGTCTCCGAGCCCTTCACGCCGACGGCGCAGGTCGACCTCCCGGCCACCGGCGCCGGATCGGCCGGCAGCTTGCCGAGCGCCGTGGCGTCGCCCTTGTTGTCATTCATGTGCAGCGGGTCCGACGCGATCGTCGCGTCGACCTTGAGCGGCGCGCACATGCCCGAGCACAGCGTCTTCATCGAGCCCGAGGCATCTTCGTAATAGAACGGGATGAAGCCCGGAGCGCAGCCGTTGCCGTAGATGTTGCCGTGCGAATCCGCCAGCGGCGGCTGGCGGTCGGTGTTCGGGTAGGTCATCGAGCCGCTGGGCGCGCAGTGGAAGGATCGGAACCCCCCGCTGGCGACGCAGGTGCCGGACGGCCTGGTCGGATCCAAGGAGCCGCATGCCGCGGTCCCGGTGGTTCCAACGTTCAAAGATTGCGTGAGCGGATCGCAGGTCGGGTCGCAGACGCCGGCGATCGGCGGGCCGGACGACTGGAAGACGCCCGCGTAGACGCTGCACGCGTAGTTCGCCGCGCAGGCCCCGACAGCCGCGTTGCCGATGACCTGCGGATCGCAGATCGGCTTGCACGTCTGGGAGATGCACAGATCGCCGGCGATGCACGCGTCCGCGCCGCCGTTCATCTCGGCCGTGGCGTCCATGCAGGCGGCCCCATCCTGGACGGGGGAGGAGCCGACCATCACGCATCCGATGTGGCCGATTTCATTCGTGGTCGTGGAGCTATCGATGTCCACGATCCAGGTGCACTTCTCGCCGGTCATGCAGCCGCTCTGCGCGACCGGGTTGCAGGTCATGAGAGCGTCGGTGCCGGCGTCGATGAGCTGCACCTTGCCACCACCACCACATGCAGCGACGACCCCGACGAACACGGCTCCCAAAGCTTGCATCTTCATGCGCGACTCCTGACAGGCAAGGCTAGGCCGCAATCTTCCCTTGTAATCACGGGAGTTACATCAAAAAACGTCGAATGATTCGGCCATGACCAGCATCACGCGCGCCGTGGTGCCCGCGGCCCGACCAGCGCGTCGCCCGCGAGAGGCGAAGCGGGCAGCCAGCGTGCCGAGAAGCCAGGGCGCACAGCAGGTTGCGCCATATCGAGGACATAGCTTCGAAGGTGAGCGAGCCGCGTGGCCGCCGATCGCGCGGCGTTCCGACCGCGCCTAGGGCTCGAGGCCGGTGGCCCACGAGTACTTCGGCTTGGTGTTGAAGTGGTGGGTCGCGTTGATCACGCGGACCGTGCCCGACTTGGAGCGCATGACGATCGACTCGGTCTTCGCGCTGTCGCCGAAGAACCGCACGCCGTCGAGCAGGTACCCCTTGGTGACGCCGGTGGCGGCGAACATCACGTCGCCGCGCGCGAGATCCTCGGTGGCGTAGATCGTGTCCTCGGCCTTGACGCCCATCCGCACCGCGCGGGCGCGCTCGGCATCGTTGCGGAACCGGAGCCGGCCCTGCAGCTCGCCGCCGACGCACTTGAGCGCCGCGGCGGCGATCACACCCTCGGGTGCGCCCCCGGTGCCGAACAGGACGTCGATGCCGGAGTCGGGGTTGGCGGTCATCACGGCGCCGGACACATCGCCATCGCCGATCAGGCGGATCCGGGCGCCGGCCTGGCGAACCTCGCCGATCAGCTCGCTGTGGCGATCGCGGTCGAGGATCACCGCGGTGCAGTCCTCGATCTTCTTGCCCTTGGCCTTGGCGATCCGCGTGAGGTTCCAGGTCGCCGACTCGCGCAGGTCGATCACGCCGCGCGCCTCGGGGCCGACGGCGATCTTCTGCATGTAGGTATCGGGCGCGTTCAAGAACTGGCCGTCGTCGGCGATCGCGATCACGCTGATCGCGTCGGGCGCACCGGTCGCGCACAGGTTCGTGCCCTCGAGCGGATCGACCGCGATGTCGACCTTGGGCGACGCGGTCTCGGCGCTGTGCCAGCCGGCGCCGACCCGCTCGCCGATGAACAGCATCGGCGCCTCGTCGCGCTCGCCCTCGCCGATCACCACGGTGCCGCGGATGTCCATCGCGTCGAACGCGACGCGCATCGCCTCGACCGCGACGTGGTCGGCGAGCTTGCGATCGCCGCGACCCATCAGGCGAGCCGACGCGAGCGCCGCCGCCTCGGTAATACGGACCACTTCGAGGGCGAGGTTGCGGTCTTGCATCCTGGAGGTGTACCGCCGCGGCCACCGCGCGATCAATGCATCCCGCCCGATCGCGTCATCTCACGCGCGCCAGCGCGCGCGGTGCGCCGGGACCCGCGCCGCGGGAGATCGGGTCGTGAGATCGAATCCGCGGATCGCTACTGGAATGAGCCTGCGAGCTGGATCCCGTTCGGCGCCAGCGCGATGTGGGCTTCGTGCGTGCGCGTCTGCGACAGCGTGAGCTTCAGCGTGATCCCGCCGGTGATCGCCGTCGCGATGCCGAGCACGTCGGCGGCGACCGAGAACCTGGTCACCCGCGTCGCGGCGCTGTTCAGGTCGCTGGCCGAGGCCGGAAACTTGCGGCGTGCGGCCTGCAGATCGCGCGACGCCGTGTACGCAAGGATGCCGGTCGTGATCCAGCCGGCGCCCAGGACGCCGGTGGCGATCCAGCCGCGCGTGACCCAGTCGGCGCCGCGCTCGGGGTCACCGGTGGGGACGGGCGCGCTCACGCCGCCGTTCGGATCGGCCATGACGATGGACAGCTTGACCGTATCGCCCGCCGCGACGTCGACCTGCCGGACCTCGTCGCTACGCCCGTCGTGCGTCACGACCACCTTGCGGCGCCCGATGCTGACCAGCACCGGCTCGGTCAACGGCGTCTTGCCGACGAGCTCGTCGTCGATCGAGATCTCGCACCCCGGCACGTTCGTCGTGATCGCGAGGTTGCCGACGCGCGTGCGCAGGATGTCGATGGTCTGCTGGACGTCACTTCGGTGGGGCGCGTTCGCCGGCGACTCGGTCACGTAGCGCTGGAGCATGACGAGCGCCGCGGCGTAGTTCTGCAGCTGGTAGTAGGTCTGGCCGATGTTGTAGAGCACCGCCGTCTTGGGGGCGATGTCGTAGGCGCGCCGGAACTCGACCAGCGCGGCGCGATAGTCGGCCTCGTTGAACAGCGCGACGCCGCGCTGGAAGTGCAGGCCGGCATCCTTGGCCAGCGAGTTGGCCGGTGGATCCGCGTGGGCGACGGAGGCGAGCCCGGTCAGGAGGATGAAGCTCGCGAGGGTGATCGCGGCGAGCGAGGTGCGAATGATCATTCTTTTTCGTAGGGGTTGTTCGGATCGATCGCCCGGTGCGGCTTGCTGCCGCCGGCAGGACCGGCTTCCGGAGCCGTGCCGGCGGGCTTCGGCGGGGCGGACGCCGGCGCGGGGGGCGCCGGCACGCTCGCAGGTGGGGCGACGACGACGGAGGGCGCCTCGGCGAGGTGGGGCGGCGGGGACGATCTCCCGGCCGGGATCGAACGAGCCATCGGACGCGAACTGATGACGGCCGGCGCCGGCAGGTGCTCGAGGCTGAGATCGAGCCTCACGTTGGCGTCGAACCCGATCGTCACCGACTTGGTCACGTAGCCCGGGGCGGTCGCGCGGACATGGTGTGGGGTGCTCTCGGCGAGGTAGCTGCCGGTGAACGGGTTACTGGCGACCTCGACCTCGTCGATCTCCAGCTTCGCGGTCGCCGGGCTCACGCGGATCTCGACTTTTACGAGGTTCGCCTTGCGCGCGACGGCCGGGGCTTCGGCGACCGACGCGGCCGGAGCCAGCGTGGACGGCAGCGGCGCCACCGATGATGGAGCGACCGCGAGGTGCGCCGCGGCCGGAGGAAGCTCCGCGGGCGACCGCAGGGCCAGAAACCCGATGCCGGCGAGCACCGCCACGGCCGCGCCACCGGCCACGATCAGCGATCTCGACCGGCGCCTCGGCTCCGCCAGGTGGGGACCGCTGGGTGCCGCCGACGAGACCGACGACGGCTGAACCGTGAGCACATCCTCGAGCTCCGGGGCGTCCGGCGGCACCAACGAGCGCTCCGGAGTCGAGGGCGTGCCACCGGGCCCCGAGCGTGAAGCCACATCGATGACCGGTAGCGCGCCGCGCGCCGCGCCACGGCGGACACGCGCGACGTGGGCCTCGATCAGGGCGTTGGTCCTGGCGCGATCTTGCTGGAACATCTCGGACACGCAAACGCCGACCTCGCGGGCGCTCACGTTGGTCCCGGTCGTGGTGAGGTACTGCTCGAGATCGGTCCGGAAGGCGGCGGCGGACCGATAGCGATCGTCACGATTCCACGCCATGGCGCGCGCGCAGATCTCGTCGAGCTCCGGCGGCACCCACGGCTTGACGGACGAGGCCCGAGGTAGATCGGCGGCCGTGAGCGCCCGCAGCATCTGGTTGTCGTTCTTGCCGTCCCGCAGCGAGCGTCCCGCCAGCACCTCCCACAAGATGACGCCGGCCGAGAACACGTCGCCACGCGCATCCACCTTCTGGCCGCGGGCCTGCTCCGGCGAGATGTACGAGATCTTGCCCTTGAGCACGCCCGCGTGGGTCTGGTGGGTCGTATCGGCGGCCTTCGCGATGCCGAAATCGAGCAGCTTGATCTGACCGTCGAACGTCACGAACACGTTTTGCGGGCTGACATCGCGATGCACGATGTTGAGCGCCGTGCCGTCGAAGTCCGTCAGGTTGTGCGCGTAATCGAGGCCCGCGAGGATGTCGATGATGATGCGGAGCTGCATGGACAGCGACAGGCCAAAGCCCGCGGTCCGCGTGCGCCGGCGGATCCGGTCGAGGCCGCGCCCGTCGAGGTAGTCCATGACCATGAAGTACATGTCGCCGTCGTTGCCGACCTCGTTGGTCTGAACGATGTTCGGGTGATTGAGCCGGGCAGCCAGCTTCGCCTCGTCGAGGAACATCGTCCGGAACGCCGGATCATCGACGAGCTCGGGGTTGAGCTCCTTGACGACGACCAGCTTGCTGAAGCCGCCTGGCCCCTGCGCCATCGCGAGGTAGACGACGCCCATTCCGCCGCGTGCGATTTCGGCGATCAGCTGGTACTTGCCGAGCACCTGCCTCGGATCCGAAAACATACTGTGTGTAATGATACAGGCTGGGCGGATTCTGACGCGGGGCGCCTCATATCAGTTTGTGACAGCCGCGCCGCCGGTATGTGACCTTCACCAAGCGAATGGAGACTCCCGTCGTCGCCGCGCCTCGCCGCCACGACTCCCGGAATATCAACGCGATAGAACAGGCTCACGGATCAGGAGAACCGCGTTCCTGCCCAGCCAACCCGCGACCGAGGCGTTCACCCATCAACCAATGAGCCGATCGGGCCTGCAGGTACGTTCCAGCGAGCCGTCACCGGACGATCGGGGGAATCGCGTCGCGCAGCGCGGCCGGAAGCGACCGGGGCCGGCCGTCCTTACCGATCACGGCGTGGCGTGTGTTGCCCTCGGCGAGGAGCTCGTCGCCGCGATAGATCCGGTAGGCGAACCGCATCGACGCGCTCCGCAGCTCGTTGACATGCACGTCGACGCCGAGCAGATCCTCATAGTAGGCGGGGCGCTTGTAGTGGCAGTGCGCCTCGATGACCGGCAGCGCGACCCCCCACGCTTCGAGATCCTTGTAGCTCCTGCCGAGCGCGCGCCAGTACGCGGCCCGCGAGCTCTCGAAGTACCGCAAGTAGTTCGCGTAATAGACGACGCCCATCTGATCGGTGTCGCCGAAGATCACCCGGACCTCGTGGCGCATCATGGGACGTGGGCCTGGCTCCTCACTCACCGGCGTCACCGGCGATCCGGATCAAGCGCGCGGGCCGGCTCACCACCTCGAGCGTGTTGATCTCGGCGAGCGCGGCGCGGACGTCGCGTTCGCGGGCCTCGTGGGTGAGCACGACCACCCACACCGGCTCGGCATCGCCGGCGCGGCCATCCTGCACCACCTGCGAGATCGAGATCCGGTGCGCGCCGAGGATCGTCATCAGCTGACCGAGCACGCCGGGCTTATCGTGCACGCCGAACCTGAGGTAGTAGCGCGTCCGGATGTCGCCCTGCGCGACCAGCTCGCGCGGCTGCGCCGGACGCGGGCGCGTCGGGCGCGGCGCCCCGGCCACGCGCGCAAAGATGTTGCGCCCGATCTCGATCATGTCGGAGACCACGGCCATCGCGGTCGGCAGCATGCCGGCGCCCGCGCCGTAGTACAGCGAGGGCCCGAGCGCGTAGCTCTGCACGTAGAGCGCGTTCTTGGCGCCGCCCACGTCGGCGAGCAACCAGCTCGCCGGGATCAACGCCGGATGAACGCGCGCCTCGATCGGCCCGGCCGCGGCGTCGCCGTGCGCGCGGGCGATCGCGAGGGGCTTGATCACGTAGCCCCACTTGTCGGCGTAGTCGAGATCGATCGGCTCGACGATATCGATGCCGTCGGTCGGGATCGCCGCGACGTCGACGCTCGTCCCGAAACACAGGTTGACGAGGATCGCGAGCTTGTGCGCGGCATCGCCCCCGCCGATGTCGAGGGTCGGGTCGGCCTCGGCGTAGCCGAGCGCCTGGGCATCGCGCAGGATGTCGGCGAACGGGCGTCGCGTCGCGGCCATCGTCGTCAGGATGTAGTTCGAGGTGCCGTTGACGATGCCGTGCAGCGCCTCGACGCGGTCCGAGGCGAGGCCCTCGCGCAAGACGCGGATGATCGGCACGCCGCCGCACACCGCGGCCTCGTAGTAAACATCGACGCCGGCTCGCTCGGCCGCGCGGAACACCTCGGCGCCGTGCTCGGCGAGCAGCGCCTTGTTCGCGGTCACGACGTGCTTGCCGGCGGCGATCGCGGCCAGCATGGCCTGCTTGGCGAGCGTGGTGCCGCCGATCAGCTCGCACACGATCTCGACATCGTCGCGCCGGACCGTGCCCTCGACGTCGGTGGTGAGCAGGCCGCGCGCGACCTCGACGACGCGCTTGGTCTTCTCGAGATCGCGCACCGCGATCGCGCGGACCTCGAGCGTGGCGCCCAGCCGCGCGGCGATCGCCGCGGCGTTGTCCTCGAGGAGCTTCACCACCCCGCCGCCGACGTTGCCCAGGCCGAGCAGCGCGACGCCGATCGTTCGCGTCATCGGGGTTCCCTCGGACCGGCGGCTGAACTCCGCGTCATCCGCGCTGGTGTAGCACGCCGCCCGGCGCGAGCGCTGCCCTCGCGCGGCGTGCCGGATCCGCGCCACGCTGCCGTCCTTCGTGCAGGCTTTGGGCGTAGTATGCGCGGCCATGACGGAGATCGTCTGGCTCGACGCGCGCGAAGTCCTGGATTCTCGTGGCAATCCCACCATCGAAGCCGAGGTCGGGCTCGATGATGGTTCGCTCGGGCGGGCGATCGTCCCCTCCGGGGCCTCGACCGGCGAGCATGAGGCCCTCGAGCTTCGCGACGGCGACCCCAAGCGCTACCTCGGCAAGGGGGTCGGCAAGGCCGTCGATCACGTGCGCGACGTCATCGCCCCGACGCTGATCGGCATGGACGCGACCGCGCAGGCGGCGGTCGATGCCGCGCTGATCGCGCTCGACGGCACGCCGCTCAAGACCCACCTCGGCGCCAACGCGATCCTCGCGGTGTCGATGGCGACCGCGCGCGCCGCGGCGCAGAGCCACGACCTGCCGCTCTATCGCTACCTGGGCGGCGCCGGCGCGGTGACCCTGCCGGTGCCGCTGATGAACATCATCAACGGCGGCGCGCACGCCGACAACAACCTCGACATCCAGGAGTTCATGATCGCCCCCGCCGGCTTCGACCGGTTCGAGGACGCGCTGCGCGCCGGGGTCGAGACCTTCCACCACCTGAAGAAGCTCCTGTCATCGCGCGGCAAGGCGACCAACGTCGGCGACGAGGGCGGCTTCGCGCCGAGCCTCGACAGCGCCGACGAGGCGATCGGCCTCGTCCTCGAGGCGATCGGCAAGGCCGGCTACAAGCCCGGCGAGCAGATCTTCCTCGCCCTCGACGTCGCCGCCTCGGAGTTCTTCGACAAGGCGAAGCAGACCTACAACTACGAGGGCAAGCAGCGCAGCGCGGCCGAGCTGGTCGAGCTCTACGCGAGCTGGGTCGCCAGATACCCGCTGGTCTCGATCGAGGACGGCCTCGCCGAGGACGACTGGACCGGCTGGAAGACCCTGACCGACAAGCTCGGCGGCAAGACGCAGATCGTCGGCGACGATCTGTTCGTCACCCAGACCGCGCGCCTGGGGCGCGGCATCAAGGGCGGCATCGCCAACTCGATCCTCGTCAAGGTCAACCAGGTCGGCAGCCTCAGCGAGACGCTCGACGCCGTCCGCATGGCGCAGCACGCGCGCTACACCGCGATCATCTCGCACCGCTCGGGCGAGACCGAAGACGCCTTCATCGCCGACCTCGCCGTCGCGACCAACGCGGGCCAGATCAAGACCGGCTCGGCGTCGCGCTCGGACCGGATCGCCAAGTACAACCAGCTCCTGCGCATCGCCGACCAGCTCGGCGACGAGGCGCGCTTCGCGGGCGCCGGGGTGTTCCGACGATGAAGGCGCCGGCCATCACCTTGCTCGGGGCCGCGTTCGCGGTGGTCTACGCCCTCTGGGCGATCGGCTGCGGCCCTGCGCCGGTGGCTCCCGACAAGCCCGCGCCGATCACCGAGCCGGCGAGCAACTGCACCACGGCCGACGACTGCGACCTGGTCGACGCGTGCTGCGGCTGCAACGCCGGCGGCAAGAGGCTCGCGATCCGCAAGGACGCCGTCGCCGGCTTCATGGCATCGCGCGAGCAGCGCTGCGGCGACGTGGTGTGCGCGCAGATGATCAGCACCGATCCGAGCTGCGACGCCGAGGCGATCTGCGGCAGCCGCAACCGCTGCCGCGTCGCTCCGCACATGCAGCATCAATAAACGAGCGACGAGGTACCCATCTCGGCGGGCGAACGGAATCAAAAACGCCGCGATGCATCTGGATATCGACAGGTCCGCCACGGCGCGCTCTCGCGTCAAGGATCTCCATTATAGGGAGAGCGCGATGACGCAGCTAAACGTGAGCAACATCTTTGCTCGAAATCAGAAGCCTCTGAATCCGACTGTGCACAAGGCGTTGCGGTTACCGCTCGCCGCCATTCTCGACAACGCTTGCTCCGTCTCGACGACTATGTGATCCGGCGTGTGTTCCAGGCGGCACCACGACGTGATCGGCGCTGACTCCCCTACCCGCGTAGTGGCGACAGCGACTCGATAGCTGTGCGCGCACACCGAACGTGCTCGTGTGAGGGCAGGGTCATGATGACCTGCACTCGGACGCCGCGGTCCGCGTGGTAACCTGCCGTCCCGGCCACGACCTGCAGCGAACGGGATGCTGGAGTGCGGGCGCCCATTCCTTCCATCGCGGAGTAGCCGGAACACCCATGGAGCTGTCCGACGATCACTTCAGGCTCCTCGTCGAGGCCGTCGAGGATTACGCGATCTATTTGCTCGAAACAAACGGCACCGTCCGATCGTGGAACGCGGGCGCGCAGCGACTGACGGGGCATACGGCCAGCGAGGTTGTCGGGCGTAGCTTCGCGCAGTTCTTTTCTCCGGGTGATCGAGAGCTTGGAAACCCCGCTCGCCTGCTGGACGAGGCGCTGCGATCGAGTCGGAGCGAGGACGTCGGTTGGCGCGTGCGCAAGGACGGCTCTCAGTTCTGGGCGAACACCATCGTCACGGTGCTGCGCGATCGCAGCGGAAGCCATATCGGATTCGCGAACGTCACGCGAGATCTGACCGATCGCACCTATCGCGCGTTCGTCGAGGCGACCCACGCGATCGTGTGGACCACCGAAGCGAACGGTCACCCCAACGCGGACTCGCCGAGCTGGCGCGCGTTCACGGGGCAGACCGAGGCCGAGTGGCGCGGTCTGCGCGGCTGGGACCCCGTGCACCCCGAGGACATCGACGCGCTACGTCTCACCTGGCCGACGGCGAAGGCCAGAGCCACGCGGTTCGAGTCGCAATTTCGGCTACGCAGGCATGACGGCAAATACATGTGGATGGAAGCGCGCGCGATTCCCTTCCTAGACACCGACGGATGCGTCCGCGAATGGTTCGGCGTCACCTTCGACATCTCGGATCGCAAACGCGCCGAGCTCCAGACCCAGCGTGCGCTCCAGCTCTGGACGACGACGCTGCGCAGCATCGGCGATGCCGTGATCTCGACCGACGCGGACGGCAACGTGCGGTTCATGAATCCGATCGCGGAGCAGCTCACGGGCTGGAGCGCGCAGGAAGCCAGCGGGCGTAGGTTGGACGAGGTGTTTCCGATCTTCAATGAAGACACGGGCACGCCTGTCGAGAACCCCGTGAACGAGGTGCTTCGCAAGGGCATCACCATCGGACTCGCGAACCATACGGTGCTGCGCCGGCGCAACGGGGCGGAGCTACCGATCAACGACAGCGCCGCGCCGATTCGCGACCCCGATGGCGCGATCGATGGCGTGGTGTTGGTCTTCCGGGACGCCAGTGAAGAGAAGCACGAGATGATGCTTCGCTCGTTCCTCGCGAGTTCGACGGAGGCGCTGATCGACGCCGCGGATTACCGCGACGCGCTCGCGCGGATCACGCAGCTTGCCGTGCCCCGCCTGGCCGATTGGGTGACGGTCGATATCGCGGAGGAGGGTACGAGCGACACGCACCAGCTGGCAGTGGCGCACGTCGACCCCGCAAAGGTCGCGTACGCGCGCGAGCTCGATCGGCGGTACCCGCCCAACCCGAACGCGACGGCCGGCGTTCCGAACGTGATGCGAACCGGCCGCGCCGAGTTCTATCCCGAGATTCCACGAGACTTGCTCGAAGGCGTGGCGATCGATGACGACCACCTCCGGATCCTCCGCGAGCTCGATGTCCGCTCCGCGCTCGTGGTTCCGCTGCGCGGCAAGGGTCCGGTGTTCGGCGCGATCACCTTCGTCTACACCGGCTCGGATCGACGCTACACGCCGCGCGATCTCGAGCTTACCGAGGACCTCGCCCGCCGCGCCGCGCTGATCATCGAGCGCCGGTGGCTCGAAGAACAAGCCGCGCACGCGAACCGCATGAAGGACGAGTTCCTCGCGACGATCAGTCACGAGCTGCGGACGCCGCTCCAGGCGATCCTGGGCTACGCGTCGATGCTGGAGCGCGGAACGGCGCGAGACCCGGCCAAGGCGATCACCGCGATCGTACGTAACGCGGCCGCTCAGACGCGGCTCGTCGAAGACATCCTCGACGTCTCGCGCATCACGAGCGGAAAGCTCCGGTTAGCGATGAGCCACGTCGATCTCGCCGCCGCGGTTCGCGCCGCGCTCGAATCGATACGTCCCGCCGCACTGACACGGCGGATCCGGATCATCCAGAGCCTCCCTGCCGACCTGGGTGACGTGTATGGCGATTTCGAGCGGCTCCAGCAGATCGTGTGGAACTTGCTGTCCAACGCGGTCAAGTTCACCGAGCCGGACGGCGTGGTCGAGATCCGTGGAGAGCGCACCGGCTCGATGGTGCGCCTGATCGTCCGTGACACGGGCAAGGGCATTCCACCCGAGCACTTGTCGGCGATCTTCGAGCGGTTTCGGCAGCTCGATAGCTCGACGACCCGCCAGCGTGGCGGCCTCGGGCTCGGGCTCGCCATCGTCAAGGATATCGTCGAAGCACACGGCGGCACCGTCTGGGCCAAGAGCGCCGGGCCGGGCAAGGGCGCGACGTTCACCGTGAGCTTGCCGGCACGCCACGATGACTTCGCGCACGCTGATGCGGCGCACGAGCGCCGGCCGATTATCGAAGTCCGGCCGCTGCAGGGCATCCGGGTGCTGATCGTGGATGATGATGACGACACGCGTGAGATCCTGGGGGTGATTCTGAGCGAAGAGGGTGCCTCCGTGGTCCCGGCGGCATCCGCGGGCGAGGCGCTCGTGCACCTGCAAGCCGAGCCGCCGCACGTCTTGATCAGCGACATCGGCATGCCGTTCGAAGACGGCTATGCGTTGCTGCGCCGGGTACGTGCGCTGCCGCCCGAACGCGGCGGCGATGTCCCGGCTATCGCGCTGACCGCGTACACACGTCGTGAGGACGCGCGCGCAGCCGAAAATGCAGGGTTTCAGCTTCACGTCGCCAAGCCCATCCGGCCCGAGCAGCTCCTCCATGCCGTCAAATCGTGCGTGCGCGCGCGATCCGGCGGCGCACCCTGATCACGTGTGGGCGATCAGCGAGCCGACCAAAACTCGGCGGCGAACGGATCCCTAACCACTTGCAAACATGACGTGCTAGCCTGACTCGTGGTTACGCTCGGAGTCGCCTATCATCCGCTGGAGACCATGAACGAGCGCGCCCAGACCCTCGGGGAGCTCTCGACGATCTTGGCGGAAGTCGGATCCGATCATGCCGTGATCGGCGGCATCGCGGTGGGCTATCACGGCCGGCTGCGCGCGACGGTCGACGTCGACCTGCTTGTGCCACGCGCCAAGCTCGAAGCTCTGGCGCACGCGCTCCGAGCCAGGGGTTATGTCGTCGCCCACACCCAGGACATGGTGCGGGTGTATCCACCGGCGGCCGATCCGGATCACGCTGAAGCGATCGCAGATCTGGTTGCGCGCGAGGCCAACCCGGTCCTCGAGGCGGCGGCACTCGTCGCGGAGCCGGCCAAGGTCCTCGGACACCAGGTGCGCATCGTCCCCCGCGGCGCCTTGGTCGCGCTGAAGTTTCACGCCGCGATCTCGCTTCGTCGGGCCATCGAGGATCGATACCAGGACGTGGCCGACATCGGCCGGGTTATCAAAAAGCGTTTCGAACCCGGGGACGAACAACTGGCGCTTCAGATCGCCGCGCACGCGTATCCAGGTGCCGAGGTCGAGCTCGCCAAGCTGATCGATGACCTGCGCCAAGGTCGCCCCGTGAAGATCTGAGTGTTCCTGACTGTCCGGCTCGGCGATCCATGGCGGTCAGCCTGCGGGCCAGCAAGCGATGTTTGACGACAGTGGGTGCGTGCCGCCAATCAGCCACGCACGCACGCACCAGCCGCGCGCGAAGGTGTCCGGGCCGCGGAGGCCGTCGAGCGCGCCACCGATCTCGACTGCGACCTCGTGGGTTTCGCCTGCTCGCAGCGTCACGTACCTCGACGCGCGCTGCGCAGTGCCCGTGCGCGAATCGAGCGCAAAGCCCGCGTTATCGATCCGCCATGCGCTCCACACCACGTATGGGGCCGCTGCGCGCAGCGTCTTCGTCTCTGGATCGAACCACTCGATCTGATCCGGGCGATCGGGAATCGCGATCGTCACGGGCGTCCTGCCATGAAACGCCACGCGCAAGCTCACGCGGCCTGCGTTCGTGGCGTCCGCGGTGATCACGAGGTCGACCGCGAACAGCGCGGGAGCGGCGATGGTGTCATCGTGTACGAGCATGGTCTGGCCTTGCGTCGGAGGTGAAGGGCCGATCGCCGGTGGCGGGCACGGGCGGGTAACGCACGCCGCAAGCATGACAACCGCGAGCGCGAGTAACCGCACGGAGATCACGACTTCTTGGCCTTCGTGATTGCGTCCTCGAGCGCCTTCTTACGCTTCGCGTAATCGGCTTCCTTGATCTTGCTTCTCGATGCGTGCATGAATAGTGTGCCGATCTCTTCGTCGCGGAGCGTGTCGGCTTCGTCGACCTCGCCTGCCTTCAGATCATCATTGATCTTCGCTTCGTACAGCGTAAATGCCTTGTCCCACAGCGCGGGCGCAGTAACCTTGAATCACCGCAGCCTGGCCCTCCGCCAGCGTCATGCCTTGCAACACCTGCACCGGCGTCACCTTGCCGGGTCTCAGAGCGTCACCTCCCGCGACCCGGCTCCCAGATCCTGGTGCGCCCCGGCGACCGGGCCGTTGTTCGAAGTCTGCCATTCTTCCCCGGCATCGAGCCTAGCGCATTTCCATCTCGTGCGACGAGGACCTCACACTTGCTCGCGCTGTTCCCTGCATAGCCCGAGAGATCGCAAAGGCTACGCGATCGCTGCTCGGTGAGCGCCAAGGTGCTTCTTCTTGGTCACATAATCGCAGCCAAACGGTGTTCTCCTGGTCGCCGAACACATCGCTCCCCCGCGCCCACGCCGCGTGATACGCTTCGTTGGTATGCAGCAGGCGATCGTCACCACCACGTCGGGACAGATGACCGTCCAGGAGTGGGCGGCCATGCCCGAAGACGATCCAGGTGAACTCCGTGACGGACGCTTGGAGGACGAGGAAGTGGCCGATCTTACCCATGAGACCGCCGTCCTCTGGCTAGGTGCGTTGCTTCGTACCTGGGCCTCCGCGCTGGGCGGCTTCGCGTTCGGCTCGGAGGTCAAGTTCGCGCTGTCGAACCTCCGTGGCCGAAAGCCTGATCTGAGCGTCTTCTTCCCGGGCCGCCCTCCCCTCCCACGGCGCGGACCAGTCACCATCCCGCCGGACATCGCGGTCGAGGTCGTGTCGCCCTCCCCGTCGGACCAGCGCCGCGATAGGATCACCAAGCTCACCGAGTACGCCGCCTTCGGTGTGCGCTTCTACTGGATGCTCGACCCTTCGGCGCGCACTCTCGAGATCCTCGAACTCGGACCCGATGGCCGCTACGTGCACGTGCTCGGCGCCACCGAGGGTACGCTTTCGCAGGTGCCGGGGTGCCCGGGGCTCTCGCTCGATCTCGACGAACTGTGGCGCGAGATCGAGCGCCTGGGCCCGGAAGATCCTTCGCGGCCATAGCATCGCCGCCAGACAGGCGCTCACCGCCCGAGCACGCTTTCGCTCTTGGTCCAACGCTCTGCCGTGATCACGAAGCCTGTGACGCCGACAACGCGTCTACCACCGCTGCCCGTCGTCTCATGAACAGCGATGGCGCGCCGGCCAGGAACCAGACGGCGATCGTGCTGTCGAAGATCAGGCACCCGAACGACGAAGTCGGCATCCACGGCCAGATCGGGTTGCCGTACAGGTGGTGCGCGACATCCCAGCACGCGTGCATCAGCCAGCCGATGCCGATGTAGCGATGCGAACGCAACCCGAGATACACGATCGGGCTGGCGATCAGCGGGTAGGCGAGCTCCCACGGGCCGAAGCCGCCGCTCAGGTAGGCCGAGCACGCCCCGGCCACCAGGATCACGTTGAAGTTGCGGCGCACCGGCTCCTTGAGGAGCGACATGAGGCCGACGAAGACCACCGCGAACGCGAGCGGCGATACGAGATCAGCTGTGTGAATCGGTATGTCATGCATGGCTTTCATTCTACGAAGTGGTGCAATATCGACCAGTGGCAAGAAAGCCATCATTCGCAGGATTTCAGCCACGGCGGCGGCTCGTCGCCGTGGTCGCCTTCGATGGCGTCGTGCTCGGCGACCTGGCGACGCCGTGCGAGGTGTTCGGGCGCGCGCGCGACGCCGATGGCCGCGCGGTCTACGAGGTGCGCATCTGCAGCAGCGCGCCGGTCGTCGCCTCGGAGCACGTCGGGCTCAGCGTGCCGTGGCGGCTGTCGGCGCTGGCGCGCGCCGACACGGTGATCGTCCCCGGCATCGAGGCGCTCGATCGGCCCATCCCCGCCAACGTCCTGCGAGCCCTCCGCCGTGCGGTCGACCGCGGCACACGCGTCGCGTCGATCTGCAGCGGCGCGTTCGTCCTCGCGGCGACCGGCGCGCTCGATGGGCTGCGCGCGACCACGCACTGGCTCGCCGCCGCCGAGCTCGCCCGCCGCCACCCTCGGGTCACCGTCGACCCGAACGTGCTCTACGTCGACAACGGCAACGTGCTGACCTCCGCAGGCGCCGCGGCCGGCCTCGATCTGTGCCTCCACCTCGTGCGTCGTGATCTCGGCGCCGAGGCAGCGGCGAACGCGGCGCGCGCCGCGGTGATGCCGCTCGAACGCGCCGGCGGGCAGGCACAGTTCATCGTCCACGCACCGCCAGCCAGCGACGGCAGCTCGCTCGAACCGCTGCTCGCGTGGATCGAGAACAACCTGCGCCAGGACCTGACGCTCCCGGCGATCGCGCGGCGCGCGGCGATGAGCACGCGGACCCTGAGCCGACGGTTTCGCGAGCAGGTCGGCATGACCCCGGCATCGTGGATCACTCACGCGCGCATTCGCAGCGCCCAGCGCTTGCTGGAGACGACGAGCCTCTCCGTCGAGCGCGTCGCGGCCGACGTCGGGTTCGGATCCTCGGCGGTGTTGCGCGAGCATTTCGGGCAGATCGTCGGAACGAGCCCGCAGGCGTATCGACAATCGTTCAGGACGACCAGCTGATGGCCACAGACGCGAGGTCGGCCTGACGGGCCACGTCCCACCCTGCATCTCTGTTACCGATCGTACATGGGTAACAACGCGGCGATTCGTACCGGGATCGTAATCATGCTCGCAGCAATCGGATGTGTGCCCAGGCCCGAGGTCAGCGGCAGCGCACTCGCTCTCAACATGCAGCCATCACCGCCGCGGTTCACCGGCGCCTATGACTTCGATCTGCTCGACGCCGTGCAAGGGAGATCGTGTGTCACGCGGTCAGGCCCTGGCGAACAGGCGTCGATCTACTGGTTCGCCGGCGCAGGTCTCGAGAAGCTGTCACCCGACGCCCTCACGGCGAATTCCATCGGCGCCGCGGCGTTCGAAGCGCTGAAGAACAGCCCCGACACTGACAGCATCGTCGTGACGCGCGTCGTCGCCGAGGGGCGCGGCCCCGACAAGGTCTGCACCACGGTCTACGGACGTGCCATCAGGCTAAAAAAGGCGAGTGAGCCTTCGGCACCAGACCATGAGCACGAGGATGACCTCGCCAGGCCCGGCAAGTAGACCGCGGCGTCAGGCCGGACGCATCTGCCGCGCCGGGTCGGACTGCTTGATGTTGCACAGAAATGACTCGTCGAGGGGCGCGCAGGTCGGGCTTTCGATGCGTGCTTGGTGTCGAGGACCCGTAGTTTTCCCCTGCAGCGTCACCGCGTCGGATCGAACCGCGTGACGTTGCGCAAGAACGAGACGTCGAGGTATTCGCGCTTGATGACCTCGGCCATCGCCTCGGCGGTCGCGAACCGCTCGTAGTCGACGCGGATCACCGGGATGACCTTCGAGATGTTCGCGACGAACTCCTGGTAGCCCTCGTGCAGCGCGCGCAGGTAGCCGAGCTCGATCTTCGACTCGACGTCGCGGCTACGCATCGCGATCCGCTCGGCCGAGGCCTCGGGCGTCACGTCGAGGTAGACGATCACGCTCGGCTTGCACATGAAGTTGCTCATGTTGCGGAACAGCTGGACGTAGGTTCGGTAGTCGCGGTCGGTCATGAGGCCGGTCCGCGCCAGCATCTTGGCGAAGATCGAGTCCTCGTAGATCGTGCGGTCCTGCACCGCCGACCGGCCGCGCCAGATGATCTCCTGGTGCTGCTGGAACCGGCGGTTGAGCAGGTAGACCTGCATCGCGAACGAGTGGCGCGCGGTGTCGCGGTAGAAGTCGGACAGGTACTCGTTGTCGGCGACCGGCTCGTAGTAGGTCTCGATCCCGAGGTGCTGGCCGAGCGCCGCCGCGAGCGTCGACTTGCCGGCGCCGATCATCCCGGCGATGCCGATGAAGATGTTGCCGAACACGTCCGCCTGCGGCGCGTGCGCCGGCGCGGCCGTCGGGCCCGAGCCTTCGGCGACCGCCGCCGCGGGAGGGTTCACGATCGATTCGGGCCGGACGAGTTCGGTCTGCACGCCGTTCAGGGTGCCAGACGGGTCTGACACCGCGCCCACCAGGGCGCCTGGCGAGCTACGCACCGGCTTGAGCCGCCCGCCGGACGCCACCCGCCACCCGCCACCCGCCGCACGCCGCACGCCGCACTCCCCACGCCGCACGCCGCAGGAGCTGGCGAGAACGCCCATCTCGCGCCAGGCGCCGCTGGTGCGCGCGTTCACATCGCCCGGCCTTGCGATCCTGCGCGGCAGGCTCGGCCCAGCCCATCACGGCCGGTCATCGTCAGCTGGAAGGGTCAGCCGGAAGGTTGAGCCTTCTGACGAGACCTGCATCGCGACCGAGGAGCGCGCCGTGTCGCGGCGGTCGGCCACCACACATAGGTATTTTTCGGACGCAGCGCGAGTGGTCATCCAGGATGATAGGTGTGTTGCAGCGAGCTGGCTCTACGGCATACTGCGCGACCTGGAGCACAACGCAATGAGCAGCAACCCAACAGTCTGGGTCTTCTTCTATGGGACCTTCGTGAATCCTGAGGTGTGCGCTCGGGCCAACGCCGAGCTACGCGATGTCGAGCTTACGCGCCTCGCAGGGTTCGACATCCGGATCGGGCCACTGGCCAACCTGGTCCGCTCGGATCAACATATTGTATATGGCGTGATCGCACGCATGAATCACACCGAGCTGGGCCGCCTGTACTCGATGGACTGGGTGGGCACCTACTTGCCCGAGGCGGTCCTGGTCGAGTCGCAGCACGGTCGCCTGATCCCCGCGCTCACCTATCTCAAGCCGGTCATGGAGCCCGCGCCGGCCGACGATGCCTACATCGATCGCATCATCGACCCCGGGCGGCGGTATGGCTTTCCGCAATGGTACCTGGATCGGCTCGACAGCTTTCGCGCCTCCCGGCGCGATCCGGGCTAGGCGCGAGCCGCTTCGACCTCGTCGAGCAGCCCCGCGAGCACCGCGTGATCGATCGCCTGCGCGCGCGCCTGGACGACGGCGATGGCCAGATCGGCGATCGTCGAAGGTCGCTCGAACAGCCGGCGCAGCGGGACCTCGACATCGAGTGCCTCGCGGATGCGCGACATGATCTGGGTGGCGAGGAGCGAGTGGCCGCCGAGGTCGAAGAAGCTGTCGTGGACGCCGACGCTGTTCAGCCGGAGGACCTCTCGCCAGATCGTGGCGATCGTCGCCTCGAGCGAGGTCCGCGGCGCGACCGCCGAGCCGCTGGGCCTGAGGCGTCGCTCGCCCGACGATGGCAGGGCCCCCCGGTCGAGCTTGCCGTTGGGCGACAGCGGCAAGGCGTCGAGCGCGACGATGGCGCTCGGCACCATGTGCTCCGGTAATTGCTGGCGCAGGAAGCCCCGAACGTCGTCATCGGTCAACGTGGCGCCGGCCTGCGGAACGACGTACGCGACGAGCTGCTTGTCGCCAGGCACCTCCTCCCGGGCGACGACGGCCACGCCCCGCACCGCCGGATGCTCGGCCAGCACGGCCTCGACCTCGCCGCATTCGATGCGAAACCCTCGGATCTTCACCTGGTGATCCGCGCGCCCGAGAAACTGGATCGACCCATCCGGCAGATAGCGGGCCAGATCGCCGGTGCGATAGAGCCGGCCACCGGGAGCCGCGCTGTCCGGATCCGGGACGAAGCGCTCGGCCGTGAGGGCCGCGCGGCCGAGATACCCGCGCGCCACCACGGGGCCGCCCAGGAACAGCTCGCCGGGCACGCCGGCCGGGACGAGCTGCCGCTGGCCATCGAGGAGGAAGACGCGGGCGCCCGCGATCGGGTGACCGATCGGCGGCGTCGCCGGCCAGCTCCGCGATGGGCCCCGCAGCACGTGCTCGGTGACGACATGGGTCTCGGTCGGGCCATACTGGTTGCGCACGCGCAGACCTTCGACGCGATCGACGAGCGCCTGGATCGCAGGGGTGACCAGGAGCTGCTCGCCCGCGGTCACGATCTCGCGGATCGCCGGCGGCACGCTCGCGGCTACGGCCGCCGCACCGGCGAGCTGGGCGAGCACCACGGGCGGCAGGAACAGCCGCTCGACCCGCGCCTCGCCGAGGTAGCGCAAGAGCTGCGCCGGATCTCGACGGGTGTGTTCGTCGACCAGCACGAGCGTGCCCCCCGTGCACCATGTGGCGAACATCTCCTGGAACGAGACGTCGAACGCCAGGGACGCAAATTGTAAGGTTCGCATCGGCTGCGCGAGCTCCGGATCGCCCAGGTGCCACGCGATCAGACCGGCGAGCGGACGGTGGGGCATGGCTACCCCCTTGGGGCGCCCCGTGGATCCCGACGTGTAGATGATGTAGGCGAGGTCGTCCAGCTCGACCGCGATGTCGGGCCGCGTCTCGTCGCGGTCGATCGCCGCGTCCAGATCGGCGAGCCACGCCTCGGTGATGACGATCCGCGCAGCGGCGTCCTCGGTCATCAGCGCCAGGCGGGCGGCTGGATAGTCAGGATCGAGCGGGACGTAGGCCGCGCCGGCCTTCAGCACGGCGAGCGGGGCGATCACGGCGTCCAGCGAGCGACGCAGGCGCACGGCGACGGGCTGGTCCGGGCCGGCGCCCAGGGTCCGCAGCTCGTGCGCCAGCCGGTTCGCCCGGCGATCCAGCTCGCCGTAGGTCAAGGCCTCGCTCCCCAGCTCGACCGCGATCGCCGCCGGCGATCGATCGACCTGCGCTTCGAACAGCCGGTGCACGCACACGGGAAGCGCGTCGCCGACGCTCGCGCCGCGGCTCCAGTCATCCAGGATCTGCCGGCGCTCGGCGCGGGTCAGCAGCGGAAGCTCGGCGAGCCGCTGCTCGGGCCGGGCCACCACGGCCGAGAGCAACTCCAGATAATGACCGATCATCCGGGTTGCGGTGCCGGTGTCGAACAGGTCAGTGTTGTACTCGAGCTCTCCGACCAGGCCATTCGAGGTCTCACCCAGGAACATGGAGACATCGAACTTGGCGGCGCTCGCGATCACGGTCGGAGCCCCCGCCCCGCCGGCCGCGGCGCCCGCCGTCGCGCCCTGCCCCGGAGACGGCGTGTTCTGCAGCGCGAACAGGACCTGGAACAGCGGGTTGTGGTTCAAGTTGCGCTCGGGCTGGAGCTCCTCGACCAGCTTCTCGAACGGGAGATCCTGGTGGGCGTAGGCGCCGAGCGTGACCTCGCGGACCCGGGAGACGAGCTCGAGGAACGTGAGCTGTCCAGACAGCGTGGTCCGCAGCACCAGCGTATTGACGAAGAACCCGATGAGCTGCTCGAGCTCGGTACGGTTGCGATTGGCGATCGGCGTGCCCACGACGATGTCGGGCTGGCCGGTGTAGCGGTAGAGCAGCACCTTCCACGCCGCGACGAGCACCATGAACAGGGTGGCCCCCTGGCGGCGGGCCAGCCCCGCCAGGGCGCTCGCGACCGCCGGCGGCACGACGAAGAATTGCGTCTCGCCGCGGAACGCTTGCTCCGCCGGGCGTGGCCGGTCGAACGGCAGATCGAGGACCGCCGGCGCGCCGGCCAGCTGGGTCCGCCAGTACGCCAGGTGATCGGCGAGCGCCGTCTCCGTGAGGCGGTGGCGCTGCTCGCGGGCATAGTCGGAGTAGCGCAGCGGGAGCTCCGCCAGCGGCGACGGCCGCCCGGCGGCGAACGCCTCGTAGAGCGCCGAGAGCTCGCGCATGAGCACGCCGAGCGACCACCCGTCCGAGACGATGTGGTGCATGTTGATCAGCAGCACGTGCGCCGTGTCGTCGACGCGAACCAGCCGGGCGCGGAACAGCGGCCCGCGCGCCAGATCGAACACGTGATGCCAGTCCTCGGCGAACAGCCGCTCGAGCGCCTGGGGCCGCGACGCTTCGGGAAGCCCGCGTAGATCGACGATCGGCAGCGCGATCGGTTCGGCCGGCGCGACCACCTGGCTGGGGCGCCCACCCACCGCGGGGAACGACGTCCGCAAGACCTCGTGCCGGCGCACGATCTCGGTGAGCGCTTGCTCCACGGCCGCCACGCGGCACGGGCTCGGCAGCTGCACGGAGAACGGCATGTTGTAGACCGCCACGCCGGGCTGAAATCGGTCGAGGAACCACAGGCGCTCCTGGGGAAACGACAGCGGCGCGGGGCCCTCGGCCGCCACGGCGGGCACCGGCCTGGCCGGGGCGCCACCCTCCCCGGCCAGCGCCTGGTACAGCGCGCGTCGCTTCGCGGACAGGTTCAGGTTGCGCGGCGCAGGTGGGGTCGAGCTCATGGCGTCACCACGGACGCGTCGGGTGGCGACTGCGCGTCGACCTCGGCATCCGACATCCCGGCGACCTGGAGCAGGAGGCGCGCCTTGTGCTCCAGGCGCGCGCGCGGCTCGGCGTCCGTGGCCAGCTGGGCCGACATCTCGGCGACCGTGGGCGCCTCGAACAGGAGCCGGAGCGGCAACTCGATCTGGAGCGCATCGCGAAGCCGCGAGACCACCTGCGTGGCCAGGAGCGAGTGCCCCCCCAGCTCGAAGAAGTTCTCGTGGACGCCGATCGTGCCGGTGCCGAGCACGTCGGTCCAGATCGACGCGACGACCTCCTCGAGCGGATCGCGCGGCGGGGTCATTGCCTCGGACCGGCCGTCGCGCAGGGCCTCCGGCGCCGGCAGGGCGTTGCGATCGACCTTGCCGTTCGGCGACAGCGGCAGCTCGTCGAGGATCACGATCGCCGACGGCACCATGTAGTCGGGGAGCTTGTCCTTGAGGTAGCGCCGCAGCTCGGTCGGCGTCACCGACCCGACGGCGCGCGGCACGACGTAGGCCACGAGCCGCTTCTGGCCGGGGAGGTCCTCGCGCACGAGCACCACGACCCGCGACGTGTCCCGGTGGCTCGCGATCGCGCCCTCGATCTCGGACAGCTCGATCCGGATCCCACGGATCTTGACCTGATGATCGATGCGGCCCAGGAACTCGAGATCACCCGACGCCAGCCACTTGACGCGATCGCCGGTCCGGTAGAGCCGCGCGCCGGACAGGTACGGGTCGGGCACGAACTTCTCCGCGGTGAGCTCCGGACGGTTCAAGTAGCCGCGGCCGACGATCAAGCCGGAGATGCAGAGCTCGCCGGGCACGCCGACCGGGAGCAGGCCACCACCGGCGTCGAGGACATAGGTCCTGGCGTTGTGGATGGGCCGCCCGATCGGCATGCCGCTCTCGGTCCGCAGCCACTCGGGCGACGGCACAAAGCAGGTGGAGACGTCCGAGCACTCCGATGGCCCATAGATATGGATCACCTGGCAGCGACAGTGCGGCGAGGCGAGCCAGGGACGCAGCCGCGCGACCTCGGTCGACTCCCCCCCGATGAACAGCGTCTCCAGGCTCGCGAGCGCGGCGTAATCCTGCGGGCTCGCCTCCTCGAGGATGGGGTAGAACAGGCTGGGCGTGGTGAACGTCGTGGTGACGCGCTCGCGCTCGATCGTCCGGACGAGCTTGCGCACGTCGTAGTCCACGCCGGCGAGCACGACGGTCCCGCCGGACAGCAGCGGCGTCAGGATGTTCTTGAACGACGCGTCGAACGTGAACGGCGTCATGACGAGGACGCGCGACCGCGGACCGATCGACGCGACTCCCTGGTACCAGTGAAACAGGTTGACGAACCCACGGATATGCCCGATCGAGCCCTTGGGCTGGCCCGTGGATCCCGACGTGTAGAACAGCGTCAAGCCGCTGTCCGGCGTGACGAGGTTGACCGGGCGGCCGTCGGGGGCATCGCCGGTCGGCTCGGGTTCGCCGTCGAGGGCGATCACGTGGGACGCGCCGGCCGCGAGCCCCGCCGCGAACCGCGCCTGCGTGAGGATCACGAGCGCCCCGGCGTCGTCGATCATGAAGGCAAGCCGCTCCGCGGGGTGCGTGGGGTCGAGCGGGAGGTAGACGCCGCCGGCCTTGAGGATCGCCAGGGCGCCCACGACCATCTCGAGCGAGCGCTCGACACACAGGCCGACCCGGACCTCGGGCCCCACGCCCAGCGCGCGCAGCCGGTGCGCCAGCCGGTTGGCGCGGCTGTCCAGCTCGCGATACGTGACCGCCTCGCTCTCGAACACCACCGCCAGCGCGTCCGGCGTGCGATCGACCTGCGCCTCGATCAGCTCGTGCACGCACGCCTCCGCCGGG
>Ga0308175_100000153_pt1 | contig 53509 bp, 43 predicted proteins | sample PhyCR1_3_FD_203893 | JGI IMG/M metagenome (GOLD analysis project Ga0308175, IMG submission 203893) | Soil microbial communities from UC Gill Tract Community Farm, Albany, California, United States - DLSLS.C.R1 | ecosystem: Environmental > Terrestrial > Soil > Agricultural land | place: USA...
CTTCCATAGAGTGCCGGGGTCTCTACGGAATTGGTAAACTTAGAGTTTTGCCGGAAGCGACAGCTTTTTGTTCACTTCCGTCTGAGTCGTTGCCTGAGTACAAAGGAGTGCTGTTATCTCGATGAAATATATCTTCACGTCAGAATCGGTGACGGAAGGCCACCCGGACAAAATTGCCGATCAGGTTTCTGATGCCGTTCTGGACGCAGTGCTGGCCGACGATCCGACCGGCCGTGTCGCGTGCGAAACCCTGGTCACTACGGGCATCTGTGTTGTTGCGGGTGAGATTACCACCACGACCCACGTAGACGTTCCGAAACTGGTCCGGGACGTCATCTCGCACATCGGCTACACCGATTCGGCCATGGGCTTCGACTCGAAAACCTGTGCTGTCGTGAATATGATTCAGGCACAGTCTCCGGATATTGCCATGGGTGTTGATACGGGCGGCGCCGGTGACCAGGGGCTTATGTTCGGGTACGCCTGCGACGAAACCGAAGAGTTGATGCCGCTGCCGATCATGATGGCCCACAAACTGGCTCGCCGCCTGAGCGATATGCGTAGGGATGGAACGCTTCCTTACCTCCGTCCCGATGGCAAGAGCCAGGTGAGCGTGGAGTACGTGGACGGTAAGCCGAAGCGGATCGATGCCGTTGTCGTTTCCGTCCAGCACGATAACGACGTTACAACCGAGACTCTCCGCGCTGAAGTTAAAAAGCACGTCATTGACGCCGTGATTCCCTCGGGAATGGTTGATAGCCAGACGAAGTTCCACATGAATCCGACGGGTCGCTTCGTGATCGGCGGGCCTCACGGCGATACCGGTCTGACCGGCCGCAAGATCATTGTTGACACGTACGGCGGGATGGGACGCCACGGTGGCGGCGCGTTCTCCGGCAAAGATCCGACGAAGGTGGATCGCTCCGCGTGCTATATGGCCCGGTATGTCGCCAAGAACCTGGTTGCCGCCGGGCTTGCGTCGCGAGCAGAAGTGCAGCTCGCCTACGCGATCGGTGTGGCGGAACCCGTGTCCATCATGGTGAATTCGTTCGGAACCGGGAAAGTGGAAGACGCACGGCTGGCGGAGCTCGTTCGGGATACGTTCTCGCTGACGCCTGCCGGCATGATCAAGTCGCTGAATCTTCGCCGTCCGATCTATCGCGCGACGGCCGCCTTCGGCCATTTTGGCCGCACAGAAGATACGTTTAGCTGGGAGAAGACGGACAAGGCGGACGTGCTTCGCGAATCCGCTCAGCTCGCCACGACTTCCGCTTAATCTCCTTCCTGATCTTTTCAACCTCAGCCGGGAAGCGGATGGTCACTCCGCTTCTCTCCCTTTTAAGGAACGTCCATTGTCAACAGCAGTCGATTGCAAGCGATCAATCGAGATCGAGATCCCGCTCGATGAGGTAGAACGCGCACAGGAGCGCGTCACGAACTCAATTAAGCAGCGAGTTCGTCTCCCGGGATTCCGGCCTGGCAAAGCGCCGATCAACATCATCAAATCTCGCTTTGAGGGCGAAATCCGGAACGAAGTCTTGGAACTGCTGCTTCCGCAAGCTTTCCGCGAGCGGGTCCAGAAAGATGAGTTGAAGGTCGTCGGAACTCCGGACATCACGGATCTCAAGTTCGAGCCAGGTCAGCCCATCCGATTCAAGGCCGATTTCGAGATTGCGCCCGAGTTTGAAATAGCTGACTACCGGGGCCTTCCTGCCAAATACGAGGAGCCGACCGTCTCAGACGAAGAAGTCGAGAAGCGCCTTGAGGCCATGCGGGAAAGCAAGGCGGAGTACCCGAATCTGGATCCGAGGCCGATTGAGAACCACGATTACGTGCTGGTTCATCTCCGCTCCGTCAGCGGCCTTGCCGAGCCTATCGAGCAGGATGTGCAGATTCAGGTCGGAGCGGAAGAAACTCTGCCGGCGTTCAACGAGGCCCTGATCGGGGCCTCGCCGGAAGCTGTGATCGAGCTCGATGTCACCTATCCGGAAGACTACGGGCAGGAGACGCTCGCGGGGAAGACGGTTCGATTCGAGCTGACGCCCAAGTTCGTCCGGAAGAAGGAGTTGCCCGCTCTCGACGATGAGTTCGCCCGGGATTTAGGGGATTACCAGACGCTCGATGAGCTCCGGGACGCGATCCGCAAATCGACTTTCAACGAGAAGCAATACACCGCACAACAGACGGCCAAGGAAGAACTGATTGACCGGCTGGTCGAGCGGAACGATTTCGCAGTGCCGCAGGCTTACGTCGATCGCCAAATTGAGAATCAGGTCCGCATGCAACTCCGGAACCTGGCCGGGCAGGGAATCGACCCCAATACGATTCAGCTTGACTGGGAGAAGGTGAAGGAGACCCAGCGCGACAAGGCGGTCCGGAATGTCAGGGCGTCTCTCCTGCTCGAGAAGATCGCGGAGAAAGAGGGTATTGGGGCTACACAGGACGAAGTGGACCGTGAGGTGCAGCGAATCGCTCGTCAGGAGCGCGAAGCCGTGGCGGTCACGCGAGCCCGCCTGGACAAGGATGGCACCTTGGGCCGGATCAGCGGAAGTATTCAGACGGAGAAAACACTCCAATTCCTCTTCGATCAGGCACAAAAACAGGCATAGTTTGTCGACTGTTTCTGTCTATCCCGTACCATTTACCGGAGATTTCCCCTTGGCGACCCGTTTCGGGTCCGGGTACATTGGGTTCAGAGGCGGAAGGGAGATCTAAGTTCTTGACCTATAAGTCACATGAACTTGGTATACTGATACTGCAAGTCTTACCGATCAGGGCGAGTGGTCATTTGATCCTTTTTTATGTAGGAGAGCCAGCTTGAAACGCGCCGGATCCGACGATTCCCTCCGTTGTTCCTTCTGTCACAAAAGCCAAGATGTCGTCGGAAAGCTGATTTCTTCGCCGAGTGATTATCCGCGAGCGTATATCTGTGATGAATGCATCGCGGTCTGCAATTCAATCATCGAAGATGATCGGCATGAGCAGAGCTACAGTGCTCCCGGGAAGCTGCCTCGACCGCTCGAATTGAAGGAGTACCTGGACCAGTATGTGATCGGCCAGGACGCGACTAAGAAGAAGCTCGCGGTTGCTGTCTACAACCACTACAAGCGCATCCAGATGAATAAGCAGCGAGGCGCTGAGGTTGAGCTGTCGAAGTCCAATATCCTCCTCATCGGGCCGACGGGCACAGGCAAGACTCTTCTCGCACAAACGCTGGCGCGAATCCTGGACGTGCCGTTTGCGATCGTTGACGCTACCACATTGACCGAAGCGGGATATGTGGGAGAAGACGTAGAAAACATTATTCTCCGCCTCCTGCAAAATGCCGACTGGGATGTGCAACGTGCGCAGACCGGGATCATCTATATAGATGAGATTGATAAAATCGGCCGCAAAGAAGAGAACCCATCGATCACGAGGGATGTGTCCGGCGAGGGTGTTCAACAAGCCCTGCTGAAGATACTCGAGGGAACGGTGGCGAATGTTCCGCCCCAGGGTGGCAGGAAGCACCCGCATCAAGAGTTCACGCCGGTCGATACCACCAACATTCTGTTTATCTGTGGCGGTGCGTTTGTCGGCCTGGAAAAAGTGATCGCGAGAAGGGTTGGGACGAAATCGATTGGATTTGTTGCCCCGGACGACAAAGATGCAGCGCGGCGCGGGATCAATTCGGTTCGGCGAGACACCGATCTGCTGTCTCAATGCCAGCCGGTTGACCTGATTAAGTACGGCTTCATCCCCGAATTTATCGGGCGCATGCCGGTAACAGCCGTTCTTGAGGATCTTTCAAAAGAAGCGCTCGTTCAGATTCTGACCCGGCCGAAGAACGCGATCATCAGGCAATATCAGAAGCTGTTCGAGTTTGAGAATGTTAAGCTCAAGTTTAGTGAAGACGCCTTGGAGGCGGTTTCGCAGCTTGCCATGGAGCGCAAGGTCGGTGCTCGCGGTCTTCGGATGATCTTGGAAGACCTGATGCTGGACCTGATGTACTATCTCCCCACCTTCAAGAAGGTCCGTGAGTTTGTGGTCACGAAGGAGATGGTTCTGACCCAAAAGATCAATATGGCTGTGCTCGAAAAAGCCGGCTAGCTTCCGGACTTTTTCGATTCAAGATTTCCAATACCCGCAGTTGTTCCTCCGTGGATGACTGCAGCGTCATTCTTCGTCCCGCAGTTCGTGGGACAATCCGCGTAGAAAGAGAAAATGGTCACGACGAAAGATAAAACGGACACAAAACGGCTTCCCATGATGCCCATTCGGGACGTCGTTATTTTCCCGTTCATGATGACCCCATTTGTCGTGGGACGCGAATCCAGCGTTCGAGCGTTGGAAGAAGCGTTACTGGGCGACAAAAAGATCCTGCTCGCAACTCAGCATGATGCCTCGGTCGATGAGCCGAGGCCCGACGAGATTTACTCCGTTGGCACGATTGCCAATATCGTCCAGAGCCTGAAGCAACCCGACGGGAACATCAAGGTCCTGGTCGAGGGCGTCGAGCGTGGAAAGATCATCTCCGTTAGCGAAGAAGAAGGATACTTCCGCGCCGTAGTAAAGACGACGTCCTTTAAGGTAGATGCCGGCAATCAGCTGGAGGTGCTGATCAGCCGTGTTACGACTCTTTTCGAGCAGTACGTCAAGCTAAGTCAAAACCTGAACTACGAGACGATGATCGCCGCTATACGCGTCGATGATCCCGGCAAGCTGGCTGACACCGTTGGTGCGAACCTCCAACTCACGATCGAAGAGAAGCAGGAACTTCTCGAAATTTTCGATCCGGTCGACCGTTTGACGCGAGTCGCGGATCTGCTTGATATCGAGATTGAAAAACTGAACGTTGACCGCACCATCCAGGGCCGCGTAAAGCGGCAGATGGAGCGGGCTCAAAAAGAGTATTACCTCAACGAGAAGATCAAAGCGATCCAGAAAGAACTGGGCCGCGGCGAGAAGAGTGAATATGACGAGCTGAAGAAGAAGATCGATGCCGCGGGCATGACCAAAGATGCCCATGAGAAAGCGATCGCAGAGCTCAAGCGTTTGGAAGGCATGCCGCCGATGTCGGCAGAGTCGACCGTCTCGCGCAATTATCTCGACTGGCTTCTCGCGGTGCCATGGAAAAAGCGCACCAAAGAAATCCGTGATTTGCAGTATGCACGTAAAGTTCTCGAAGGTGATCACTACGGCCTCGAGAAGATCAAAGAACGCATACTCGAGTTCCTGTCAGTTCGCCGCCTGGTGCAAAACCCCAAAGGGTCTATTCTTTGCTTTGTCGGGCCTCCCGGAGTTGGCAAGACCTCTCTCGGAATGTCGATCGCAAAAGCCACTGGTCGTAAATTTGTCCGGCTTTCACTCGGTGGTGTTCGGGACGAAGCTGAAATCCGCGGTCACAGGCGCACCTATATTGGTGCGCTCCCCGGCCAGCTGATCCAAATGATGAAGAAGGCCGGTACGAAGAATCCGGTCATCATGCTGGACGAAATCGACAAGATGTCGATGGATTTCCGGGGTGATCCATCCGCGGCTTTGCTCGAAGTTCTCGATCCCGAGCAGAACTACATGTTCGCGGACCACTACCTGGACGTGGAGTATGACCTGAGCCAGGTATTCTTCATCGCGACGGCCAATGTTCTCCACACGATTCCGGCTGCTTTGCAGGACCGTATGGAAGTGATCCGGCTGTCGGGCTACACGGAACTCGAGAAGCTCGAAATTGCGAAGCGATTCCTGGTTGCGAAGCAGCGCAAAGATACGGGTGTTTCGGAAGAGCAGGTCGAATTTACGGATGCTGGATTGCAGACCCTGATTCAGTCGTACACGCGTGAGGCGGGTGTACGTAATCTGGAGCGCGAAGTGGGTAATCTGTGTCGTAAGGTTGCGCGCAAAGTTGTTGAAGCACAGACCACTACGCCCGAAGAACCGATTGCCGAACTTGCTGCCGACCAGCAGCCGGTGGAAGTGATCGAGGAAGAGGTTCAGGCGCAAGAGGCGGAAGTCGTGGAACCAACGAAAAAGAGCAAGAAGAAGGCCAAAGCAGTAGAGCCGCCACTGATCCCGATCGAAAAGATCGTAGTGTCGCCGGAGAAGGTGACCGAAATGCTTGGTCCCGCACGGTTCCGCGATATGGATCTCGATAAGAAGAACGAGATCGGCGCGACGACCGGGCTGGCGTGGACTGAAGTGGGTGGATCGATCCTGACCACGGAAGCGACGGTCATGGAAGGCCGGGGCAAAATGATGACGACCGGAAAACTCGGCGACGTCATGCAGGAGTCGGCACAGGCGGCGATGAGTTACGTTCGCTCCCGTGCGCAGTACCTCGGCTTGCCGAAGGATTTCTATCGCAGCCTGGATATCCACGTTCACGTGCCGGAAGGGGCCATTCCGAAAGACGGACCGTCTGCCGGTATCACGATCGGCACCAGTATTTGCAGTGCTCTCACCGGAATTCCGGTTCGTGGTGACATCGCCATGACGGGCGAAATTACGGTGCGCGGGCGCGTGCTTCCGATCGGCGGACTCAAAGAAAAGATGCTAGCGGCCCATCGCCAGGGAATCTTTGAATTGGTCCTTCCTAAGGACAACGAGAAGGACCTCACGGATATCCCGGAGAACGTTCGGAAAGACATGAAGCTGCACTTCGCCACTTCTATGGATGAGGTGCTCAAGGTCGCGCTCGAGCGAGAGATTGTTGCTCTCCCGTTAGCGCCTGCAGCGACCGCTGCGGAGCTGGCGGCACGGCCGAACGAAGATCTGACTCATTAAGAAGGATGCTGGGGAGACTCTCCATCGAGTCTCCCCAGCCCGTATCGAATCGAGCCTTTGTGGGAACGGAAGCAGTCGTAGGTGCTGCGAAAGGGCGCTCACAGCGAGGCGGTAAGCCTGGTGGTGAGTTCATTATCAGTGTCAGTGACCCCGACCAGTTCCCTAGAGAAACAGGAGACGGGCCGGCCGAGATTGCCTTCCTAGGCAGAAGCAATGTCGGAAAGTCGAGCCTTTTAAACAAGCTTGTAGGTAAACCTGGACTGGCGTTTACAAGCTCCCGCCCCGGATGTACTCAGCTGATCAATTTCTTCAGTGTGAATGAACAAATTCGATTTGTTGACCTTCCTGGATACGGGTATGCGCAAGTCTCTCTTGAAGAGCGCGCGTCTTGGAAGACGCTAATCGAAAGTTACCTGCTGCGCCGACGAAGTTTAGCGCTATCGCTCCTCCTCATTGATGCCAGGCGAGGATGGATGGAAAAAGACCTGGAACTCAAAGCCTGGCTGGAGTTCCATAACCGTCGATACGAAGTCATTGCGACAAAGGTCGACAAGCTGAAAAGCAGCAATCAAGTAAAAGCCGGCTTGGCTGAAATCCAGAAAGAGCTACCGGAACATCAGCCAGTGCCGTTCTCGGCCATCGACGGCCGGGGAGTGAGGGAAATTTGGCAAATCATCTCGAAGATCAACAAGAAGCAGTAACCCCCGCGGTTGCCACCGAAGGTACACCCACCGAGAGACCTCAAGACGTGACCAATGAGAATGGAGAACAGTTAAGTCTGAGCGAAAGCTCTGAGCCCGGCGCCGCCGGAGAGAAAAGCGCGGAACCCGCTGCAAAGCCGGCTGAGACTGCCGGTGGGGAGTCTGCTCCCGCGGCAAAGCCAACGGAAGGCAAATCCGAACGAAGCGTTGCCTCTCGTCCGCGCGCAGCGGGAACAAACGGCAAAAGCGCCAGCGACGGTCCCCGTAGACACACTGGAGAATCGCGAGTCTCAGGTGCTCCAGAGAACAAGCCGGCAGCAGAGGCGTCGAAAACACCTGTCGACGTAAAGCCCGTCGAAAGCCGCTTGGCTGAATCCAGGCCGCGAACGGCGGAAACACGGCCTCCCATTGCGGAAGGGAAGAGCGTGGCCGACAATCCGGCCAGCGCCCCTCCTGCCGCCAACACCGAATCTCAGCCACCGCCACCGGCCAACGGCGCTCCTCAACAGCAAAACGCCGGGCAACCGAATCAGGGTGGGCAATTCCAGCGGCGGGGCCGCCACTCGATTGGCAACACCGGCAATCAGGGCCAGAGAAATGGCACCACCACGCTGGACCTCGTCGAGCTGAAGGACATGAGCATCCAGGCGCTGAACCAGATCGCAAAAGATCTGGGCGTCGCGGGTGCGGCCGGCCTCCGTAAGCAGGAGCTGATCTTCAAGATCCTCCAGACGCAGGCGGAAAAAAGCGGTCTTATCTTCTCTGAAGGCGTGCTCGAATGCCTGCCGGATGGGTTTGGATTCCTTCGTGCTCCCGAGTACAACTATCTTCCCGGGCCGGATGACGTTTACGTCTCGCCCTCGCAGATCAGACGCTTTGACCTTCGCACGGGCGACACCGTTTCCGGTCAGATTCGTCCGCCTAAAGAAGGTGAGCGCTACTTCGCGCTCATCAAGGTCGACGCGATCAACTTTGAACCACCAGAGGAATCGCGCAACAAGATCTTCTTCGATAACCTGACGCCGCTTTATCCGGACGAGCGTTTGAAGCTTGAAACGGCCAAGGACAATTATTCCGGCCGTGTCATGGATCTTCTGACGCCGATCGGAAAAGGTCAGCGTGGATTGATCGTTGCGCCTCCGCGCACTGGTAAGACGATGATGCTGCAGAGCATCGCCAACTCGATCACGACCAATCATCCGGAGATCAATCTGATTGTTCTTCTGATCGATGAGCGTCCGGAAGAAGTGACGGACATGCAGCGGTCGGTGCGTGGCGAAGTGATCAGTTCCACCTTCGACGAACCGGCTGCGCGTCACGTGCAAGTTGCCGAAATGGTGATCGAAAAGGCAAAGCGCCTGATCGAACACAAGCGCGATGTTGTCATCCTGCTCGATTCCATCACACGCCTGGCACGTGCGTACAACACGGTTGTGCCGCCCTCGGGCAAGGTGTTGTCCGGTGGGGTTGATTCGAACGCATTGCAACGCCCGAAGCGGTTCTTCGGCGCAGCACGCAACATCGAAGAAGGCGGATCGCTGACGATCGTTGCGACTGCCTTGATCGACACCGGAAGCCGCATGGATGACGTGATCTTTGAAGAGTTCAAAGGTACCGGCAACATGGAAATCCATCTCGACCGCAAGCTGGTCGACAAGCGCGTATTTCCCGCCATCGATATCAACCGCAGCGGGACCCGCAAGGAAGAGCTTCTGATGCCTCGCGAAGAGCTGAACCGTGTTTGGATTCTCCGCAAGGTATTGAACCCGCTCTCGCCTGTTGAGTCCATGGAACTCCTGATCGATAAGCTCGGCAGAACTCGAAGCAATGCAGAGTTCCTCGCCGCGATGAGCAGTTAAGGCTGACATTACTCAGGCTGTCACTGATCGCTGATCTCGCCGCCGCTTCGGCGTAGCGCCACTCTCGTATGGGCCGTATCCGAATCTTGTCCGATAACGTCGCGAACAAAATCGCGGCAGGCGAGGTCGTCGAGCGGCCGGCGTCAGTGGTGAAGGAGCTTCTCGAGAACGCTCTCGATGCAGGCGCGAGCGAAATCCGCGTCGATGTCGAAAATGCCGGCCGGAGGCTGATTCGCATTCGGGACAACGGCACGGGCATGTTGCGCGATGACGCGCTGCTCGCCTTTGAGCGCCACGGGACGAGCAAGATCAGTGACGTGAAAGACCTGCTCTCGATAGATACGCTGGGCTTCCGAGGAGAAGCATTACCATCCATTGCTTCCGTGAGCCGCCTCATTCTTGAGACGCGATCTGCCGAGGAGCCCACCGGGACCGCTGTCGAGATTGCCGGCGGGAAGCTGTTGCGATGCGACGAGGTTGCCTGCCCCATAGGCACGACGCTCATCGTCCGCGACCTGTTCTTCAACGTCCCCGCACGCAAGAAATTTCTGCGCTCCGATCAGACTGAGCTTGCGCATATCGGCTCGCTCATGACTCACTACAGTCTCGGGCATGTGGACAAGGCATTTGAGCTGGTTCACGAGCGTCGCGAGTTACTGAACGTCACACCGGTCGCGAGCATTCGAGAGCGCGCCTTTCAGGTCTTCGGCTCCGAGATCATGGCCGATCTGATCGACCTTGAGTCCCGCACGTTCGAACTTCGACTGCCGCCTCCGTATGTGCCCCCCGGCGCAAGGGACTCGGGAGAACCTGCACCTGAGCCCGAATACTCTCGGTTCGTGCTCGAAGGATTGGTCTCGGGGCCACATGTTCAGAAGGTGAACCGTAACTCGGTCTTCCTTTTCGTGAACGGGCGCCTCATCCGCGACAAGGTGCTTTCGCATGCGGTCCAGGCTGCTTACTACAACCTGATGCCGCCCGGTTGCTTCCCCTTCGCACTCCTGTTCCTCAACTGTGATCCACGGGAGGTTGATGTAAACGTGCACCCCGCGAAGACCGAGGTCCGGTTCCGGCACAGCTCTGCGGTTCATGATTTCGTTCGGGATGCTGTCCGGCAAAGATTGATGGAGAGCCGTCCGGTCTCAGGCATTCCGGCGCCAACTTCACCGGTCCCTGTCCTTACCATTCCGCGCCAAGATCGCGAACAGGTTCACGCGCCTGGAAGTCCCCAACGGGGTGCAGATCTTCCCTTTTCAGAGTTCTCGGCCCGCATGGAAACCATAACCGAAGAGCCTGATGGAAGCGAGATCGCAACGGTCGTAGCGGCAGTAAACGCGCCGGCGGAAGAGCTTCCCGAAATCCAGATGAATCCGGCGCCTTCTATCCGGCAGTCCGCTCCGGCTGCGGAAACTTCGCCAGTGTCCGTCAGAGCCGCTGCGAGTCGCCGTATTCCGGATACTCATGGCGCGTTGGATCGTCTGCCCTCCGATTGGGACGTGCCTCAGAATCTGTCGGCGCTACCTGATCTGCGTCCGCTCGGACAGTTGCACGACAGCTTCATCATCGCGACAGGGCGAGATGGCTTATGGATTATCGATCAGCACGTGGCGCATGAGCGCATTCTGTTTGAGCAGGTTCTGAAGCAGCGTGCTTCGGGCACCGTTGAAATACAAAATCTGCTGATGCCGCTGGTGCTGCAGCTCACACCTAGTCAACAGTTTGAATATGCCCGAATCGCAGACGAACTGAACGCGTACGGCTTCGAGACAGAACCCTTCGGACAGCGAACTGTTGCCGTGAAGTCTGCTCCGGCGGGTGTGGGACCTGCTGATATCGAGAAGGTTGTTTATGAAATTCTCGAGATCTCGGAAAGTGAACTACGCTCCGCTTCACTCGACGAAGTTCGTCGGGACCTCTGTGCAACCATTGCGTGCCGAGCTGCGATTAAGATCAATACCCGGCTCGAGACGCCTAAGGTCGAATGGCTGCTGCGGAATCTCGCTCGCTGCGAATACCCCATGACCTGCCCACACGGCCGCCCGATCGCGTTGCGATACAGCACGCGAGACATTCTGAAGAGTTTTCACCGGATCTGAAGGGAAGAGGCCTCATCTCAGGAGCCATTGCGTCACCGCTTTGGCGTCCAGCGCATACCATCTGCGAATTCTATGTACACAATCCGAGGTTTCCAGCTCATGCTGGAAACCTCCCCGGTCTTGGGATCTGCTGGTAAGCTGCACGTTGCCGAGGGGTGTAGGTCCTCAGGGCGTTTCACTTCAACTGTGAGTCCGCATCCGAGTTCGTGATGGTCCCTAAAGTCTGCCGCGACTTCAAACTTGGTCACCGGAGTTTCATAATGGCTCGGCAGCTGGAAGGAGAGGAACCTGCCGTCGATCAAATCGACGTGTAAAGTGACAGGATCAGCAGCTAAAGGAAAAGCGATAGGGAGCGCAACCAAACACCAGCGGCGCATGAATCAACCTCGGTGACATATTACATGAACGAGGCGCTCTTATTCCCACTCGATGGTTCCGGGTGGCTTGTGCGTGCAGTCGTAGAACACTGCCGCGATCCCTTGCAAATCCAGCAGCTTGGTCGTTAACTCGTCTAGAGGTCCGCGCTCCATCAGAACGACGTCGGCTGTCATGCCATCGACCGAATTGATGGGACGCAGCACGATCGATTCGGGTCTGTCGTCCGTACCGATCGGCAGCAGAACAACCGGCATCTGCCACACCTTCTCCTCGAAGCCCGTTCTGATGCTGAATTCGCGGACGATCGCGTCCGCATCACGCAGCAGATCGAGACGACGCTTGCCGATCGAACTCCGACGAACCCTCATACGCTCTATCGGAGCGTGCGAGCCGCACAGCGCAACCACACGATTGATATCGGAACGACTGTTCGTCAGATTCGGTGCGGTGGTTTCGATGTCGGGGAAAGAAGGCGGCTGTGAGAGAGCGAGAACACCGCGGTAGCTCCGCGAATCACCTTGAACACCGACAGAGCGTATCGGGAGCAATGCGCCGTCCGGTGTTTCGAGCACGGGCGCGTCTTCGGGAGAACACAGGCATCGAATTGCAAGGCCCGGGCCAGGGAACGGATGTCGTGATAGAAACTTCTCGGGTACGCCGACTTCGCGCCCGATCTCGCGAACTTCGTCTTTGTAAAACGCGGTTAGAGGCTCAATGATTCGGCCCGAATCAATCAGCGCCTGGATGCCTGCCACACGGTTATGATGTGTCTTGATCAGGTCGGCCTTCGCACTACCGCCGGATTCAATCGTGTCCGGGTAAATCGTGCCTTGGCCCAGAATCCAATGACCGTCGAGGAAGTGTTCGGTCGCTAGGATCCGTTCCTGCACTTTCACGAACTGCTCACCGATGGCCCTGCGCTTCTCCTCCGGATCGTACAGTCCACCGAGGGCCGCGAGAAATTCGGGTTCCGCACGATCCACCAGAAATCGCCGTGCTCCGAGTTCTGCAAATGCCGCTTCGACGAACTCCGTTTCGCCCTTGCGCATCAGGCCCGTATCGACATAAATCCCGAACACACGTTCGGGGCCGAGGGCACGAAGGCACAGCGTATAGGCGACGGTTGAATCCACTCCACCGCTCACGAAGAAAAACACATTCCGGTCACCGGCCACTGCACGAATCTGCTCCTCCACGAGCGGAACGCGTTGGGCGATGTCCCAATCCCGAGTTGCTCCACAGATTCCAAATACGAAATTTTCCAGAATCCGTTTGCCGGAGTGCGTGTGGACCACTTCGGGATGAAACTGGAGTCCGAAGATATTCCGTTTCCGATCAGACATAGCGGCGATGTCCGAGGTGTCGGTGTAAGCCGTCACTTCAAAGCCATTCGGAACACGCTCGACTACATCGCGATGGCTCATCCAGATCTGCGACTGCGTGACTCCATCCCAGAGAGAATCGCGCTCTTTCACCGTCAACTGGGCGACACCGTATTCGCCGCGGTCGCCTGGCCGGACAACTCCTCCCAAATGGTGGGCCAGCAATTGATGGCCGTAACAGATACCAAGGATCGGCAACCGGGAAGAGGTCAGAGCCGGATCGATATCGGGGCTATTGGGCTCGTAGACGCTGGCCGGGCCGCCCGAAATGATGATGCCTTTACGCGAGGCCAATTCGCCCGTGGCGGTGTCGCTCGGTTGAACGTCGGCATACACGCCAAGTTCCCGAACGCGGCGCGCGATGAGATGAGTATATTGGCCGCCCGTGTCAAGGACGGTAATTTGTGGTGAACTCACTGCTTCGAGATGTCGTATCCGGCAGTTCTTGACCTACCGGCTGGCCCTCTGCTTTTCGAAACGGTTCTTCGACTCGGCGAGGAGCTTCGCGGCTTTAGGCATCGCGTCGATGGCTTTCTGGATCTCGGGATCCTGTTCGACCGCAACTCGCTGCGACGCCTCGTAGCTGAATGCAGTCACATACATCTCGGTACGCAAAGCGTTGCGGAGCCATGAGTGATCTTTCGTCCAGTCGGCTTCGGTGAACTGCACGCCCTGAGACATGAGGTAATCATGGAACTCGTTCAGGAGTGCCTCGTCGGGAACCCACTTGTCCGGCAATTTCGCGTCATGCGTCGAGAAGTAATGCGCTGAAAAATTGAAGAAGGCATTCTTGCGCGCTACGTTCAACTGGAACGCGTCAAGTTTGGGCACCTCGAACTTCTCGTCCGGCGTAATCCCGCCACCACCGTAGACGACCCGGCCCAAGTCTGTCTGTTTGACGTCGGTCGGGTTATTCGTTTGTGCCCGCTTCCCGTAGTAGTAATCGAGAAACGAGACGTTCGAATAATCGCGCTGAATGAGTCGGCCGCTCGGGGTGTAGTAATGCTGAGTTGTCAGGAGGAGTCCTGTGTTGTCCGCGAGTGGGTACACGGTCTGCACCAGGCCTTTACCAAACGTCGTGTCACCAAGTACCCAGGCGCGGTCATGATCCTGCAACGCCCCGGCGACAATCTCGGCTGCGGAAGCGGAATAGCGGTTCACGAGCACCACGATCGGATAACTTTCGCCATATTGGCTACCACGCGCTGTGTAAGGCTTCTCTGAATAGGCTCGGCCTTTGTGCGAAACCACCACTTGCCCTTTGTCCAGCCAGTGTCCGGCGACAGCCACACCTTCCTGGAGCAGGCCACCGGGATTCTCACGAAGGTCCAGAATCAGGCCTTTGATATTGGGCTCTCCCAGGCGCTTCAGGTTGTCTTCCACTTCCCGGCTCGTTGTCTCCGTGAACTGCTGCACATGCAGGAAAGCGATACCCGGACGTACCCAGAACGCCTCGTCCACACTGTTCCGGGGGATTTCATCGCGGATCAGATTGAAAGTGAGCGGCTTGGGCGCACCCTCCCGGCTGACAACAACCTGCACCTTCGTTCCCTTCGGCCCTTTCAGCATGTCCGCGATTTCTGTGCTGGTAGCCGTGTCCACGCGCTTGTCGTTTACCTCGATCAGCACATCACCGGGGCGGATGCCCGCCTTATAGGCCGGAGTGCCTCCAAACGGGTGGATCACCATCGTCTTACCCGTACGTGGTTGCGCGGCGATTGTCATTCCGACGCCGTAGTACTTCCCGTGCTGCTCTTCGCGCAGCCCCGCAAAGCCTTTGGGATCTAGGAAGTTCGAATGGGGGTCAAGGGTGCGAAGCATTCCCGGGATGGCACCCTGGTAAATGCCCTTGTCTGCCGAGAGTTTGTCCGCGTAGTTGTTCCCGACAACGTCGTAAACCTTCGTGAACGATTCAATACTCGAGCGGACGTCCTCATCCGAGATCGAACTGGCCTCGCGTTGAGCTGCAACGACAGGACGTGCGCCCGGTCCGAACATGCCGCCGATCATGGAGCAGGCCGCAATGAAGAGGGGGACAAAAAGTACAGAACGCCGCAAAGACGACAATACGGACCTCCAGGGGGAACTATCTTTAGTATAGGACGTGGAAGGGGACGAGGGGTTCCGGGCTAAACCGCGGCTTTCACACGACGCGCCGCGAGTCTTTCACTCGCAACGGACTTTTTGGGGATTTCGTCCAAGCGCCTCACCTGATCGCTGACGCAAACCAGGAACATAGGTTGCCGGGCATTCTTGAAAAGGTCGATGATCCGATCCTGCTGATCTTCGAGAAAGATCGATTTCCCATCGGTCAGCAAGTGGAGGCGAGAGTCGCTCGAGAATACATCGGCCAGTCGCCGGCCCATCTCCCGCTGCAGAAAGCGGAGCACGCGGCGAATCTTCTGGAGGGAAAACCCTTTGCGGCGGAGTTCGGCGATAACCGTGATTTCAATTACTTCTTCGGCCAGGTAAATGCGCTTATGACCTTCATGGCGGGGCGAAACGACCTTGCGTTCATCCCACCACTGCAACTGACGTAGGCTGACTTGTGCGATTCTCGCAACATCCGTGCTCGTGTAGGTCCGTTGACCGGGAACCAAATCAGGACGGGCCTTGCGCGTTTTGAACATTCTGCCCTGTTTTCGTTTCGACTCGCTCCACAGATTGTACTAGACAGGGGAACTTAGTCAATAGAGAAGATTCGTCGAATTCGCCTCAACCGCCTCCGACGAATTCAACGACTTCAATCTGAGACGCGGGCGGCACCCGTGTTTGTTCCCAGTCGCGTTTCCGTACCAGTTGCCTGTTGAGTTCGACAGCAACGCGCTCGGCGGGCAACTGTAGCCAGGAGAGCATGGCAGCAATGGTCTGCTCGGGAGGAATCTGATGCCGTTCTCCATTCACTGTCACTTCGACAAATGCCGATTGCGCTTCCATATCCCCTCTGACGCAATTATAGGAGCTAGATGGTTGCTAATCTGGTATTTCGTAGATGCCAACCACGTACTCTGACACCTGGTTTCCGGTACTAATCCAATTTGTCATCGCAATTGGGGTAGCCGGGGCAATGATCGGGCTGTCTGCGCTCCTTGGAAGAAGAGTCAAGGATCCTGTGAAGTTCAGCCCATATGAGTCGGGCATGAAGCCGGTGGGGAATGCCCGCGAGCGCTTCAGTGTCAAGTATTACCTCGTGGCAATGGTGTTCATCCTTTTTGATATCGAAGCGATCTTCTTATATCCGTGGGCTGTTGTTTACCGGCAATTGAAACTGTTTGCGTTCTTCGAAATGCTGCTGTTCATCGTGCTCGTGCTCTGCGGCTTCTTCTACATCTGGAAGAAAGGCGTATTGAACTGGTCCACCGAGGAGGAGAAGACATCAACGCGGAGAGATAACGTACGTGCTGCCTGAGTTAGTTGCCGAAAACACCTCGGCGGTCTTGATCGAGAGCCGGTTGCCTGATGCGATCGTCAGTGCGACGGCTGCTGCGGATGGTCCCGTGTTGGGCGTGGCTCCCGAATCCATTGTTCCGGTGTGCCGGTTGCTGAAAGAAGAAGCGGGGTTCACTCGCCTGAGCGCGGTGACTGCGGTCGACTGGTGGCCTCGTGAGCCCCGCTTTGAGGTCGTCTACCTTTTGCACTCACTTCAAAGCGGTGACAGGCTTCGCTTGAGCTTAAGGATCAGCGAAGGAGTCGAACTGGATTCCGTGACGCAGGTCTGGCGCAGTGCCAACTGGTATGAACGCGAAGTGTTCGACCTTTTCGGCATTTCATTCCGCAATCATTCGAACCTGGAACGGATCATGATGCCCGCCGACTGGGAAGGGCACCCGCTGCGAAAGGATTATCCCGTCCACGGATACAGATACTCATACATCGATGAGTAGTTTGCTGATAAGGGTCTAGAACATGCCAAAGCTGCAGGATGAAATACAAGGCGAATCACGGGTCGCATCGCTGGACCCTGAGCATGAGCTAAACACTCCAGATCCGTCGGGCATCGAGCCTAAGCTGGAAGGGCATAGCTCGGCGCGGCGGATGACGCTGAGCATGGGGCCGCAGCATCCGTCCACCCACGGCGTCTTGCGCGTCGTGCTGGAACTCGACGGCGAAACCATCTTGCGTGCCCGCCCCGAGATTGGTTTCCTTCACACCGGCATCGAAAAAGAGTTCGAGGCAAAACGTTACGGCCAGGGCATCCCGCTCACCGACCGCGTCGACTACCTCTCGAATCTCAACAACAATCTTTGTTACTCGTTGGCGGTGGAGCGGTTGCTCCAGTTGGAGATTCCACCGTTCGCACAGTGGATGCGGGTGATGCTCTGCGAGCTGAGCAGGATAAACAGTCACCTGGTCTGGCTTGGCACGCATGCTTTAGATATCGGCGCCATGTCGGTGTACTTCTATTGCTTTCGTGAACGCGAAGAGATCCTGAAAATCTTCGAAATGTTCTCGGGCCAGCGGATGATGACCAGCTACATCCGGATCGGCGGCCTGGCCCTCGAGCCGCCGCGCGGGTGGCACAAAGCGGTCGCAAAGGTGATCGACCAGCTTGCGCGAGGCATCGACGAATACCAGAATCTGCTTGCGTCGAATCCCATCTGGGTTAATCGCACGAAGGGTATTGGGCAGTTGCCATTGGATGTCATGATCGACATCGGCATCACTGGGCCGATGCTGCGGGCGGCAGGTGTGAAACTCGACGCGCGTAAAGATTGCCCTCACACAAGCTACGAAAAGTTTGAATTTGACGTCCCGACTCGCACGGAGAACGACGTGTACGCCCGTTTCGAAGTTCGGATGGAAGAGATGCGTCAGAGCGTTCGCATTGTGCGACAGGCTCTCGCGGGCATGCCTTCAGGTCCATGGCAGGCGGACGCGCCGCATATCCTGCTTCCGGATCGCGAAAAGATGAAGACTCAGATGGAGTCCCTCATCTATCACTTCAAGATTGTGACCGAGGGCTTTCGTGTTCCCGCCGGCTCCGTGTTTCAGGTGGTCGAGTCGCCTCGCGGAGAACTCGGCTACTACGTCGTGAGCGATGGCACGGCCAATCCTCACCGGGTGTTCATGCGCACGCCGAGCTTCGCGAATCTGCAATCGCTCGGAGCAATGCTCGAAAACGTTCTCATTGCCGACTCGGTCGCGATTATGGGCAGCATGGATTTTGTTCTGGGGGACGTCGACCGATAGCGCTATGACATTTTCGCCGGCGCTCGAAGAGCGATTCGCAAAAATTCTCAGCAGTTACCCGCCGGGGCGGCAGCGCTCGGCTGTTGTTCCTTTACTGCTTTACGCACAGGACGAGATTGGTTATGTGTCGCAGGACCTGGTGGAGGAAGTGGCGCGACGCTGCAACGTAACACCGCTGCAGGTGGACGAAGTCATCGGCTACTATTCGATGCTTCATCGCAAGCCGCTGGGCAAGTTTCATGTCCAGGTCTGCACCAACATTGCCTGCCAGGCCGTAGGCGGAGAGCAGTTGTATGAGCATGCGAGCCGTTCGCTGGGTCTGAAGAACAAACAGGTCTCGGAAGACGGACTCATCTCGCTCGAAGAAGTGGAATGTATGGGTGCCTGTTCCTGGGCCCCTGCCATTCAAATCAACTACGATTTTCACCATTTCGTGACGCCCGAACGGTTCGACCAGTTGGTGCGAGCCCTCCAGGACGGCACATACCGGAAAGCATCGTAAACCGAAATGCGTTACAACGAACCTAGCCCGCTCGAAGTCCGAGTGATTTCGCATCGATTCGATCTGCCCAATTCCGCGTCTATCGAGACTTATCTCGCGAACGAGGGATACGTTGCGATCAAGAAGGCTGTCGAGATGACGCCCGAAGCCATCATCGACGTATTGAAGGCGTCAAATCTGCGCGGGCGCGGCGGTGCCGGGTTTCCCACAGGTTTGAAGTGGAGCTTCGTTCCGCGCACGACGGGTAAACCGACCTACGTAATCTGTAACTCCGACGAAAGCGAGCCGGGGACTTGCAAAGACCGTCTCCTGATGGAGAATGATCCGCATCAGCTCATCGAAGGCATGATGATTGCGGGTTGGACCATCAAATCCAACAAGGGTTACGTGTTCATCCGGGGCGAATATCGCTACCTGATCGAGATCATGGAGCGTGCGATTGCTGAGGCCTACGAACGCGGTTTTCTCGGCAAGAACATCCTCGGTACAGGTTGGGATTTCGACCTGTATACGCACACGGGCGCCGGTGCTTACGAGTGCGGCGAGGAGTCGGCTCTCCTTGAGTCGCTCGAAGGAAAGCGCGGGATCCCACGGTTAAAGCCGCCGTTTCCGGCGGTCGTGGGTGCGTTCCAGTCTCCGACGATTTTGAATAACTGCGAAACGTACTCTTCGGTCCCTGTGATCTTCCGAAACGGAGCGCAATGGTATGCGGAACTAGGCACCCCGAAAAATGGTGGAACGCGCTTGACTTGCGTTTCCGGGCATGTAAATAGGCCTGGCGTGTACGAGTTGCCCATGGGTTTTCCGCTGATGCGCCTGATCAACGAAGTGTGCGGCGGTATCCGGAACGGGAAGAAACTAAAAGCTGTCATTCCGGGCGGGTCCTCTTCCCCGGTACTCAGAGCCGAGGAATGTACGGACATCATGCTCGATTTCGATTCGCTGGCGAAGGCAAAAACAATGGCCGGTTCGGGCGGACTCGTCATCCTGGATGAAGATACGGACATTGTGGCTGTGGCGCTCCGGACGATGAAGTTCTACGCCCACGAAAGTTGCGGCTGGTGCATCCCGTGTCGCGAAGGCACGACCTGGTTGAAGAAAGTGCTTTCGCGCTTTCACGAAGGCAATGGCCTCGAGAGCGATATTGATTTAATCGCGGAGCTCTCAAACAACATGATGGGGCGCACCTTTTGCGCATTGGGGGATGCAGCTGCAATGCCCACAACCGGATTCATCACGAAATTCCGGGATGAGTTTGAAGCATATCTCGCCAAGACTGCTCCAGCGCAAACGCCGGAGCTGGCCGTTATTTAGAGCTTCTTCCGAAAAGAGATTGGAAAAGAAACGTAATTTATGGCTGACCTGATTAACTTCACGATCGATGGTCAGGCACTTCAGGCACCGCAGGGCACCTTGTTGATCAATGCCGCAAAATCGGCTGGCATTTCCATTCCTGCGTTCTGTTATTACGACGGCCTCTCGCTACAGGCCGCGTGTCGTATGTGCCTCGTCGAAGTTGAGAAGACTCCGAAGCTGCAGGTTGCCTGCACTTTGCCTGTTGCCGAGGGCATGGTTGTGCACACGGATTCACCCGTCGTCCGGCAGGCACGTAAAGGCACTCTCGAGTTTCTGTTAACCAACCATCCGCTGGACTGCCCGGTGTGCGATAAGGGCGGCGAATGCGAACTCCAGGACATGGTGTTTCGCTATGGGGCGGGTGAATCGCGCTTCCGCGAAACGAAGATTCATGTGGATGAGAAGCAATGGTCGCCGATCGTTTTCTACGATGCGCCGCGCTGCATTCTTTGTTACCGCTGCGTGCGTGTTTGCGGTGAAGCCCTGGGTGTAAATGCGCTTGGCGTTGGCAATCGTGGGGCGGCGGCAGAGATCGTTCCGAACAAGGGCGATCATCTCGAGTGTGATGAGTGCGGTGCTTGCATCGACATCTGTCCGGTGGGCGCGCTCACGAGCGGAACCTACCGGTACAAAACAAGGCCGTGGGAGATGGAGCATATCGGCACTGTCTGTACCCATTGCTCGAATGGCTGCAAGACAACGCTCGGCGTTCGCAACGGTGAGATCATGCGGGCGAACAACCGCGATCGTTCTGGCGTGAATGGCGAGTTCCTGTGCGTTAAGGGCCGGTACGCGTTTGACTTCAACGAGCACCCGGAGCGTCTGACTGCGCCGCTGGTCCGAAAAGATGGCGAGCTGAAGCCGGTATCGTGGGCACAGGCGCTTGCGCTGGTCGCCAAGAGGTTCAACGAACTCCGCGCTAAGAAGGGGAAGTTCGCCGTCATTGGTTCGAATCACACGAGTAACGAAGAAAATTACGTGCTTCAGAATTTTGCACGTAAAGTTCTGCGCACCTCGAATATCGATCACCATCGAACGGGTGATGTTGCGGGGCTGCTCGACGCGCTTGGCGGGCGTACGGACGTTCTCGCGAGTACGTCTGAGCTCTTCAACACCAACGCTGCTCTGGTCATTGATAGCGACTTGGCCCAGGAACAGCCGTTCGTTGCCTTTCAGCTGCGGAATAACTGGCGGCTTCATAAGGCACACGTTTACGCGGTCACACCAGGTCCGGTGCGCGAAGACAGTTACGCGACAACGATGCGGGCCGAATACGGGCGCGAGTTCGAAGCGCTCGAAACCCTTCGGCAAAAGCTTACCGCCGAGCCCGAACTGGTCATCATCTTTGGAGCGGCAATCAGGGGCGAAGCTGTTCGCCGCCTGATAGCTTTCGGTGATTCGCTCGGTATCCCGGTCAAGTACGTTTGCCTCGTCGACTACTCGAACTCGCGGGGTGCGTCGGACATGGGCCTGTTGCCGGATCTGCTCCCCGGCTATCATCCGGTCAGCGAGATCGGCCTTGAGCCGGGCCTGAACTACGACGAAATTCTGAGCGCCACCGATCTCGATGCGCTCTGGATTGTGGGTGCGAACCCGCTTTCACGGCAAAGTCTCGCGGCGTCCGGAGCCTTCATCGTGGTGCAGGACATGTTCCTGACCGAAACTGCACAGCGTGCTGATGTCGTGTTCCCGGCCGCGTCCGCATACGAGAAAAACGGAACGGTGACGAACGTTTGCGGGGACGTGCAGAAGCTTTCCCGCGGGCCCAAGACCATGGGCGCGAAGCCGGACCTGGATATCTTCACGCTGCTCGCCAAGGAAATGCGGGAGAATGTCGGCCCTTCTGCGCCAGAGGCCGTCTTTGAGCAGATCCGGCGGACTGTGCACGGCTATAACCTTCCCGTCGCAGTCGTCGAAACGGGCGGCGCTGCGCAGGCTGTTCCTCTCAATGGTCATCTGCAGATCCAGTCCGCCCCCGAGCTGGTCCGCTCAGCACGCAATACGCTCTTTACTTCGGGCACGTTGGGCCGGTACTCCAATATGCTGAATCGGGTCCTCGAATCGCCCGGCGAGGTGTACGGCGAGCCGGTGAAACGGATCGGGGTTCGCGAGGGCAGTGTGCAAGTCGAAGAGAGAGGACGCGAATAGTGAACTATCTCCCGGTCACTCTCATCAAGATGGCCATTGTGTTCGGCGTCTTCATGACGACGCTCGCGTATCTGCAATGGGTTGAACGCAAGGTGCTCGCCCACATCCAGTCCCGGACCGGACCGTTGCGAGTCGGCCCCCATGGGCTCATGCAGCCGCTTGCGGATGTTTTCAAGCTCCTCACCAAAGAGGATCTACTACCGCCATTCGTCAACCGGTTCTTCTATCTGCTTGCACCATTCATAGCTGTTTCGCTGGCGCTGGTTTCGATTTCGATCATTCCCTTCGGACCGGAAATCGACATCCTTGGTGTTCGCACGTACATGCAGATCACCGATGTGAACGTTGGCATTCTTTTCATCCTCGCCATCAGTTCGGTCAGTGTTTACGGCGTGGCCCTGGCCGGCTGGTCCTCAAATAACAAATACTCGTTGCTAGGTGGGCTTCGAAGCAGCGCTCAGATGATCAGCTATGAGCTGCCTCTGACGCTCGCTATCGTTTCTCCGCTGCTGCTTGCCAATCACCTTAGCTTTCGCGCACTGAGCGACGCGCAAGCCGGATATTACCTGGGTTTCATCCCCCGCTGGAACATCTTCCAGATGCCATTCCCGCAGATCTTTTCGTTCATCCTGTTCATGATCGCGGGCTTCGCCGAAACGAATCGCGTCCCGTTCGACTTGCCGGAAGCCGAGAACGAACTCGTCGCGGGTTTCCATACCGAATACAGCAGCATGAAGTTCGCCTGCTTCTTCATGTCCGAGTACGCCAACATGGTGACCATCACTTGTGTGGCCACGTTGTTGTACCTGGGTGGTTGGCATCCGTTGTTCCCGGCGCCGCTCTCGAACTTTGTCCCTGTGATCGTCTTCCTGCTTGCGGCGGGCATCTGTTTTTTCCACGGCCTGCAGCCTGCGCGCAAGATCGATCGCTATAGCTTTCCTCTGTTCGGCCTTGTCTTTCTTCTGATCGCGATCGTCTTCTGTATCCCGTTCTTACAACCGATACTGGTGCCGATTTTCTGGTTCGTCAGCAAGGTAGGCGCGCTGCTGTTCCTGTATATCTGGGTACGCGGAACTCTGCCTCGCTTCCGGTATGACCAGCTGATGCATTTCGCCTGGACGTTCCTGTTCCCGTGCGCTCTTATCAACCTTTTACTGACTGCCTTCTTTGTGGCGGTATTTTAGGCGGAGCGATTCACCAGTGGATACGATCATTTTCATCATCTGCGCGGTTGTCGCCGTAGTGAGCGGCTTTAATCTCGTCTTCCAAAAGCATCCGATCTCAAGCGCGCTCTCCCTGATGGGCGTCATGGGGTCGCTTGCGGTACTCTATTTGCTCCTCGGCGCGGAGTTTATTGCAATGGCACAGATGATCGTGTACGGCGGCGCCGTGATGGTGCTGTTCGTGTTTGTCATCATGCTGCTAAACGCGGGTGCGGAAAAAAGCACGAGCAAATCCTGGTTCGCGCAGATCGTCGGACTGCCATTGTTGCTGGCCTTTGTGGCTCTTCTGGTTTTCCTGATTCGCGGTGTGCTGCCCAGTATGCGTTCCGTTGAGTTTGGAAGCTGGGTGGGCGGTAAAGCCGAACAGATCGGCCAGATGCTGTTCACCGAATACCTGCTTCCGTTCGAAGTTATCTCAGTGCTGATCCTGATTGCGATCCTCGGGGCCGTCGTTCTGGCCCAGAAAGAGATCGACTAGAATGCTTCATCTGCCACCTGTCCCTATCGCCTGGTATCTGATTCTCAGTTCCGTCCTGTTCGCTCTCGGCGTTGCCGGGTTCCTCTATCGCAAGAGCGTCATCACCGTGTTCATGTCCATTGAGCTGATGCTGAACGCGGTGAACCTCAGTTTCGTATCGTTTTCGTACCAACTGCGCAGGATCGACGGCCACATCTATTCGTTTTTCGTGATGGTAGTCGCGGCCGCGGAAGCTGCGGTCGGTTTGGCGATCATTCTGACGATCTTCAAGAATCGTGGAACGCTTCAGATCGACGAAGTCGATTCCATGAAGCTCTAATACCGCCCAATGACACTCTGGCTCATACCGCTATTCCCCCTACTCGGGTTCCTTATCAATGGCCTCTTAGGCAACCGGTTATCGAAGTCCGTCATCAACTTGGCGGCTGTTGGTTCGGTCGCCATCTCGTTCCTTTATGTCGTCCTTGTTATCAGCCGCTTATATCCGTTAAACACGCCGTACGTCGAGCACGATTTCACCTGGATCCAGAGCGGATTCTTTCAGGTCGGCTTTGATTTTGTTGTAGATCGGCTGGCTTCAGTGATGCTCCTGATCGTCACGGGTGTGGGTCTACTGATCCACATCTATTCGATCGGCTACATGTCGCACGAGGAAGGTTACGCCCGGTTTTTCGCCTACCTGAACCTGTTCATGTTCTTCATGCTGATTCTGGTTCTTGCGTCGAACCTGCTCGTGATGTTCGTGGGATGGGAAGGGGTTGGCCTCTGCAGCTATCTGCTGGTCGGGTTTTATTTCCGCGAGAAGTTCGCATCTGACGCAGCGAACAAGGCGTTCATCGTAAACCGTATTGGCGATTTCGGGTTTACGCTCGGGATGCTGCTGACCGTTGTTGCGTTCAAGACGTTGGATTTCGGCAAGCTCGCCGCAGCCGTTTCGTCCATGCCTGCAGAAGCTACAGTGGGCACGGTCACGGGAATCACTCTCCTTCTGTTCGTCGGTGCGACGGGTAAATCCGCGCAACTGCCTCTCTATGTATGGTTACCCGATGCCATGGCCGGCCCGACTCCAGTCTCAGCGTTGATCCATGCCGCCACAATGGTGACCGCCGGCGTCTACATGGTCGCGCGCGTGTCGTTCCTGTACAATCACGCACCGCTCGCGATGGGTGTCGTGGCTGTCGTCGGATTGCTCACCGCCGTGTTTGCGGCAACGGTCGGCCTGGTTCAGAACGACATCAAAAAGGTCTTCGCTTACTCGACCGTCTCCCAGCTCGGCTATATGTTCCTCGGCGTCGGCTTGGGCGCTTACTCAGCGGGTATCTTCCACGTCATGACGCATGCATTCTTCAAGGCATTGCTGTTCCTTGGTGCCGGCAGCCTTATCCATGGGCTGGGTGGGGAACAGGACCTTCGCCACATGGGCGGACTTCGGAAAGCCATGCCCATCACGTTTGTGACCTTAGGCGTGGCGAGCCTGGCAATTTCCGGATTCCCCGGCTTCTCGGGTTTCTTCAGCAAAGACGCGATCCTGTCGGCTGCTTACGAGCATGCACCGTGGATGTTCTGGGTCGGCGCTCTGACTGCCGGATTGACTGCCTTCTACGTCTTCCGGGCTTACTGTCTGGCCTTCTTCGGAAAGTACCGTGGGCATCACCACGCTCACGAGTCACCACTCGTCATGACGGGCCCGCTTATCGTTCTCGCTGTTCTGTCGTTTGCCGGCGGCTACATCAACATACCCGGCTGGCTGTCGCCCGGCTTCCCCCTGTCTGAACATGAAAATACGACGGCGATGGCGATTTCAGCCTCGTGCGGCATCATCGGCATCGCCCTCGCGTTCTTCTTCTATGTCGTTCGGCCTGCGCTTGCGGAAAACATGAAGGTGGCTGCCGGGCCGGTTTACACGCTTCTCTCGAATAAGTACTACGTGGACGAGATTTACTCGGCTGCCGTCGTGAAACCGTTGATAGGAATCTCGCGCGTGGTGCTCTGGCGAGGATTGGACGAGGGTTTCATCGATACGACCGTTGTGAATGGTTTGGCTCGCGTTGTGAGCGGGTGGGGTTCGCTTCTCCGGCAATTGCAATCCGGAAGCATCCGGAACTATGCGACCTGGATTCTGGCCGGTTCGCTCCTGGTCATCTTTGTGCTCGGTTGGGCAGGAGGTGCGCGGTGAGTCTTGCTATCGTCTTACTCCTTCCGCTCCTCGGCTTCTTTCTCGTTCTCTGGGCGCCCAGGAATTCGAAGCTCCCGTTTACTATCGCGCTCGGTACGACCCTGATCACCTTTCTGACATCGCTTGGGCTGATCGGTCCGGTGCTAAGCAGTCCTGCACGTTTCACATCCGACGTGAACCGGCTTTGGGTTGATAGCCCGAATCTGCAGATCCGATTGCATCTTGGTGTGGACGGCGTCAACTTGTGGCTCGTTCTCCTGACCACGCTCCTTCTTCCGATTGGTGTATGGATTTCGCGGAGCATGATCAAGTCGCGAAACAAGAACTTCTACGCTCTCCTTCTCCTGTTTCAGTTCGGTCTGATCGGCGTGTTCACCGCGGTCGATCTGTTCATCTTCTACATCTTCTGGGAAGTTGCATTAATTCCGATGTACCTGATGGTCGGCGGATGGGGTAGCGGGAAGCGTGGGGCGACGGCAGTCAAGTTCTTCGTGTACACATTCCTCGGCTCTGTGTTCATGCTGGGCTCAATTCTGTATCTTCACAGCCAAACAGGTACGTTCGATTACGTTGAGCTCACGAATGGAATCGGCTCTGGCCGGATCTCGCTTGATTCCGGTCAGCAACTGCTCTTATTCCTCGGCTTCTTCGCGGCATTCGCGGTGAAGGTCCCAATCTTCCCGTTTCATACATGGCTTCCGGCTACCTACACGCAGGCGCCGGCGCCGGCAACGTTCCTCCTCGCAGCGGTCATGTCGAAGATGGGCGCTTACGGGCTGATCCGCTTCGCTCTACCGCTTGCGCCGGCTGGTGCTCATCGCTCCGCCGGATGGGTTGCCGCACTGGCCATTATCGGGATCATCTATGGCGCGCTGCTCGCGCTCGTACAAACGAACATCAAGACGCTTCTGGCGTATTCATCCGTCAGCCATCTCGGCTTTATCGTGCTGGGCATCTTTACCTTCGACCAGCAAGGTGCGGACGGTGCGGTGTATCAGATGATTGCTCACGGTCTTTCAACGGGAGCGCTTTTCATTCTGGCCGGTTACATGGAGGAGCGTCGAGGCTCCATGAACATCGAAGATTTCGGCGGTTGGGCAAACTTCACCCCGAAGCTTGCGACAACGTTCATGATTGCCTTGCTCGCGAGCATCGGCCTTCCTACACTGTGCAATTTCATCGGCGAGTTTCTGGTACTGCAGGGCGCGGCGCTGGTGCGGTTCTCCTGGAGTGTCTGGGCTGCGATCGGAGTCATTCTGTCGGCCGCCTACATGCTTTGGATGTATCAGCGAACATTTCTCGGCAAAACCCAACACCAGCACGAGGAGCATCACAAGCGATTCGATTTGCGGCCGGGCGAGTTAGCGCCTGTGGCCGTGCTCATCGCCTTCATGGTGTGGCTCGGAATGTATACTCAGTCGTTCATGCCGCCGATCACTTCGGCCACGGGACACCTTTTGGACCTAACCAGCATCAGCAATCAATACCGGGTGGATCTGCACACACCAAGAGTTCCTGTGCAGATAGCGGAGGCCTCCGGTGCTCGGTAACTTCCAGCCTCATTCAGTTGAGTACTTGCGTTTTCTTCCCGAGATTCTTCTTACGGTTTTCGGGATCGTGATCATGCTGCTTGAAGCGGTTTCGACCAGCAGTAGCAGGCGTCACATTGGGGCTGTTTCACTGATTGGTATCACCGCTGCGTTCGGTGCGAATATCTGGGCTTATACCCAACACGGGTCAGCTTTTCAGAACATGATCGTGATTGACGGTTATGGCACGTTCTTCCGCGGCCTGGTGCTGGTGGTTGGGTTCCTCTGTATCCTGACCTCGTTCAGTTACCTCGAGCGGGAAGGTGCACAGGGCGGAGAATACTATGCCCTTATTTTGTTTTCGCTGGTCGGACAATGCATTCTGGCAACCTCAGCAGACCTCATCATGGTCTTCATCGGGTTGGAAATCTCTTCCATCGCGACCTATGTCCTCGCCGGATACCTGCGTGACGATCGTAGGAACAATGAGGCCGCGCTGAAATACTTCCTTCTTGGATCGTTCGCTACCGCATTCCTTCTGTATGGAATCGCCTGGATCTACGGTTCGGTTGGATCAACCAACCTCGACGAGATCCGGCGTGTTCTTGACCGCTCTCCGCACGCGTCCGTGATCCTTGGATTAGCGACGGCGCTCTTGTTTGTCGGTTTCGGCTTCAAGGTGTCGATCGCCCCGTTCCAGGGTTGGGCGCCGGATGTATATCAGGGCGCAGCAGCGCCTGTGAGCGCATTCATGTCAGCAGGGCCCAAGGCGGCTGCCTTCGCGGTGTTCTTCCGTGTCTTCATGACCTCCTTCCACCCCATGAGCAACCGTTGGATTCCACTAGCCTGGGGCTGTGCGATCGTGACCATGATCATCGGCAACTTCGGCGCCCTTGTGCAGCCGAACGTAAAACGCCTGTTGGGCTATAGCTCCATCGCTCATGCCGGCTACGTTCTGATTGCTTTGACCGCCGCATCGCAAATTGGTTTGGCAGCCGCTATGTTCTATCTCGCATCCTACGCGCTGATGAACATAGGGGCTTTTGCGGTGATTAGCCACGTCGCGGCCCGCAACGAGCAATTCGTCAAAATCGACGACTTAGCTGGACTCGGGAGAAGAGAGCCGACCATGGCTGCTCTCCTCTCGATATTCGTCTTCTCGCTCATCGGCGTGCCTCTTACGAGCGGATTCTTCGGAAAGTTCTACGTCTTCCAGGCGGCGCTTGATTCGCACCTGGTATGGCTCACTATCATCGGGCTGCTGAACAGCGCCATCGCTGCTTACTATTACCTGAAGATCATCGTTGCCGTGTATATGCGCGAGCCGGCAGCGGCGGTGGCGAAGTTGCCGCCCGTTTCCCCCGGCTTGCGGATTGCACTATGGGCGAGCGCGCTTGGTGTTCTGCTCCTCGGCATCTTCCCATCGACACTGCTGTCGTTTGTTTCGTCTTCGGCGGCGCTGATTCGCTAACCCAGATCAGAAATAGTTCGTCAGTTCACCAATATTTGAGACTCGGAGCAAACGAGGATGTTCGTGCGGCACGTCTTCGTGCTCCAGGCTCCAGGTGCGGGGATGAGGCACAAATACCGCACGCAAACCCGCAGCCAGCGCAGGATTGATATCCGATTTAGGCGAGTTCCCGATCATCCACGTTCGCGCCGGCTCGCTTCCGCGCTCGGTAGCAAGCTGCTGATACGCCGCCACATCCTTCTCTTTCACGATCGCCACATGATGGAAGTGGTCGCGAAGCCCGGAACGGTCCAATTTCAGCCGTTGCTCTTCCGGATCGCCTTTTGTGAAGAGGGTTAAGTCATGCCGCGGCGACAGCTCATCGAGAGTCTCGACAACGCCAGGCAATAACTCGACTGGCCTTTTCAGGATGTCGTACGCGTACTCTTTCACCGCCTCGAGGTCCCGGTCGGAGATGTCGCGTTCTGCCAAACGCCGATAGCACTCCGACAGGTTCCGCGCAAAGTTCACTGAACCGTAGCCATGAATCTCGATGCTGGCAATCTCGATCTCATCCAAAACGTCCCGTATCTGCCCGGGAGACATCGACGAGTGAGCAAGATATGAGCAGAATTGCTCGAACGCATGCTCAAAATAGATGTTGTTCTCCCAGAGCGTATCGTCAGCGTCGAAGATCAGAAATTGACGATGACCGGCAGGCATTACGATGTCACGACATGCTTTGCATGTCCATTGAGCGGTCCAACACGCTTCGCCAGCGCGATCTTCTCCTGCTGTGCGAGGTAGCCAGGAACGACACGCACAAGGTGTTCTAGCCGTTCGTTCTCTGACCGTAGCGTGAGAACCGTCTGACGCTCATCCAGATCTTTCACGAGTCTTGCAATCTGGAAGCTCAATCGTGGATTTCTCGCAGCTGCCTGGAACGTCGAGGGCTCTTCGTCTCCCTTCAACTGGCCAAATGCCAACAGCGCCTTTTCTTTCAGATCGCGAGGGACCTCTTCCTCTTCGTCATCATCGAAGTACTCGACCTCCGCGCGAAGATAGGACTTATCCTCATTCAGCGAGTCGATCTGAAAACGCCGCTGCCCGGTTGCAAGAAGGTCTAAACGGCCATCTTCATAACGCCGGACCACCTTTTGAACTGTCGCCGTACAACCGATATTGACGATACCCTCGTCCTTCGCGAAAACAATGCCGAATTCGCGACCGGCGGGCAGCACATCGGCCATCATCTCCTTATATCGATCCTCGAAGATATGAAGAGGGAGCGGCATTCCGGGCAACAGCACGAGCGACAGCGGAAAAATCGGAAGCAGCTGCGGATCCATATCCTCATTATCCGGGAAGACACTGGAACAGCTAGGATCATAGGAGTGGATCTCACGCTTAAGCGGACCCCCGGGCTCTTTCTCGTGGGCTTTATGGCATCCGGTAAGAGCACCGTTGGACGCGCCCTTGCTTCTACACTCGGATGGAGATTCTCTGATCTCGACACTGAAATCGAAGCCGAGCAGCAACGGCCCATCTCGGAAATTTTCGTTCAACACGGCGAAGGAGCGTTTCGGGCACTTGAGACGGAGGCTATCCGAAAGAAAGTGCGCCAGATTCAATCGGGTCACGCGTACGTGGTCGCCTTGGGCGGCGGAGCATTCCTGCAGCCCGGGAATTGCGAACTCATGAAGAACAACGGAATCACCATCTGGCTCGACTGTTCCCTCGAACGCATCAACGGGAGGCTTGTCGGAGATACGACCCGGCCTCTTGCCGTGAATCCGGAGCACGTCGCTCAATTGCTGGAGCAAAGACGGCCGGCGTATGCGAATGCTGATTACCGCGTAGAGGCCGATTGCGATGACGTTGAGCTGATCACGCGTCGTATATTGGACCTTCCTCTCTTTTAGTCCGTGACTGCCAACGAAAAACGATTGCACCGGGATGCCGGTCTCATTTTGAAAGCCGCGTTCGGGGCGGCTCATGCTGGAAATGCGGTGCGCCGTTACCTGCGCAGGGCCCGCAACGCTCTGCTGGTTGGCGGCGTCCGCTACGACCTGCGGGATTTTGACCGGGTGTTCTTCCTCGGTGTCGGTAAAGCAAGCGTAGCTATGGCCGCGGCCGTCGCCGGGATAGTCGGTCCTGAGCTGCACGGTGGATTGGTGGTCACAAAGTACGGCCACGGCGGAAAGCTCCCGAAACCGCTTCGACTGATCGAATCTGCTCATCCCGTCCCGGACTCGGCGGGGGCTCAGGCTGCGGCCGACGTGATTGCTTTCCTCCGTGAGCTCAATTCGCGCGATCTCTTGATTGTGGCTGTTTCCGGTGGTGCTTCCGCGCTGCTTCCCGCACCGGTTCAGCCCATTACCTTGGAGCAAAAAGGCAAAACGACGGATCTGCTGTTGAAAGCCGGGGCGGATATCTTCGACCTCAACGCAGTTAGAAAGCATCTCTCGTTGTTGAAAGGCGGTCAACTGGCGGCGTTAGCGTACCCCGCAACCGTCGTGAGTCTCCTGTTATCGGATGTCATCGGAGACCCGCTCGATGTGATCGGATCAGGATTGACCGCCCCGGATACCTCGACGTTTGCTGAAGCGACCGACGTGATTCGCCGTTACGGACTCTGGGAGCGCATTCCCCCTTCAGTACGTGCCAGGCTCGAGGGGGGGCGGGCGGGTAAATTCCCCGAAACTCCCAAGCCCTCAGATCCGCTGTTCGATACCGTCCAGAATCTCGTAGTGGGAAGCAGCCGGCTCGCCCTTGCCGCAGCTGCTCAGGAAGCGAAGAATCTAGGGTACAGACCTCTTATCCTTTCGAGCACGATGCAGGGCGAGACTCGTGAGATAGCGCGAGCTCACGCCGAGATCCTCCGCGAGGCCAGAAACAGCGGCTCACCGATTGCTGCGCCTGCGTGCCTGTTGAGTGGCGGCGAGACGACCGTCACGGTCAAGGGGACTGGAAAGGGCGGCCGCAACCAGGAGTTTGCTCTTTCAGCCGCGATTGCAATCGAAGGACTGCGTGATGTGCTTGTGGCGAGTGCTGGAACCGACGGCACGGATGGTCCCACGGATGCGGCCGGGGCGAGAGCCGATGGCGGAACAATGAGTCGTGCTAAAGCGCTCGGGTATGATCTGCGCGATCATCTCGAGCGGAACGATTCTTATACGGTCTTTGACGCTCTGGGCGATTTGATTAAGACTGGCCCCACCGGCACGAACGTCATGGATGTTCATCTTCTACTGGCTTGTTGAACTCCGCCCGCTTGTAGAAGCTGAGTGAGTTATCCCCTTGTCGCAGGACGCGCTGTCGCTGCAATTGCCCGTATTGTTCTTCCAAAGCGAGGCGCGATGGGTGCTGCGCAATCACGAGTTCGCACGCCGTTTCCGACAAGGCCAGCAGGGAGGAGCCGTACTGGTTCACCTGTTCGTACGGCGGATCCACGAACGCGATCGCAGCCGCTACGGTTCCGAGCAGCCGCCCGGCACTGCCGCGGAGAACCGTCACTTCCGCTCCCACACCGAGCGATTGGACATTCTCCCGAATGACGGCCAGCGCAGCCGGCGACTTCTCCATGAGCGTGACGTGGCTCGCGCCGCGGCTCAAGGCCTCCAGACCCACCGCCCCGCTGCCCGCATAGGCGTCGAGAAAGGTACGTCCTTTTACTTCTTCACCGAGAACGTTGAACATGGCCTCCCGCAGCCGGTCCGGAGTTGGACGGACCGCGAGGCCAGCAACTGTTTTGAGCACCCGGCTCCGGTAGCGCCCGGCGATGATTCGCATCAGCCAACCTGAATCAGCCCGTACCGGCGCTGCCAATTCTCCTGAATGTAGCGAATCACGCTCCGAAGCTCGCTTGGGCTTTCGGTCCTTTCGAGCAGGGCCCGGGCTTCCTTTCGAGCCAGGTCGAGAATGTCGACGTCCCGAAGCAAGTCCGCGAGCCGCAGACCGGGAACGCCGGATTGCTTGGTGCCAAAGAATTCTCCTGGACCTCGCAGCTTCATGTCCATCTCTGCGATAAAGAACCCATCGTTTGAATCGACCATTGTGCGGATGCGTTCCCGCGCAATGTCGTTCAGTTTGCCTGTTACCAGGATGCAGTAGCTCTGGTGAGGACCACGTCCTACGCGGCCCCTAAGCTGGTGCAATTGCGCCAGCCCGAACCGTTCCGCCTGTTCGATCACCATGACCGAGGCATTGGGAACATCAACGCCTACCTCGATCACCGTCGTGGCGACAAGAATCTTTGTGTCGCCCGCTCCGAAGCTTTTCATCGCCGCTTCTTTTTCGTCCGGAGATAAACGTCCATGGAGCAGACCCACTCGCACGTGCGGGAACACTTGGGTCGAGAGTTGCTGGTGCATCTGCTCGGCGGCTTTAGCCGCAGTAGCTTCGGTTTCCTCCACGATCGGGTAGACAACATAAGCCTGTCTACCGGCCGCAATCTCGCCCGCAACAAAGGCATACACGCGCTCCACGCCTGCTTCCGTGACGTGTGTGGTCCGGATGGGCTTGCGGCCGGGAGGCAACTCATCCAGGATCGAGACATCCAGGTCTCCATAAATTGTGAGCGCAAGTGTTCGCGGAATCGGAGTGGCCGTCATCACAAGCGCGTCTATCTGCTCTTCGCCGCCTTTCCGAAACATCTCCCAGCGCTGCCGGACACCAAAGCGGTGCTGCTCATCGACGATCGCGAGGCCGAGATTCGAGAACTCCACGCTTTCCTGGAGAAGAGCGTGCGTACCGACAACAACTTTTACGTGCCCCGCCGCCATCAGCCGTTTGATCTGCGTCTTTTCTCGTGCGCTGCCTGAGCCGGTTAACAGCGCCACCGGGTAGCCGAGTCTCTCCAGCAGATTTTTGAAATAACGGTGATGTTGCGACGCAAGTATTTCGGTCGGTGCAAGAACCGCCACCTGAAAGCCATTCTCGAGAGCGATGACGGCCGCCTGCGCTGCCACCATCGTCTTGCCGCTACCCACGTCGCCTTGCAGAAGCCGGTTCATGGGATGAGGATTCTTCATGTCATCGGCAATCTCCTGCATCACCCGGCGTTGTGCTCCCGTGGGTTTGAATGGCAGCATCTTTTTGATCTGCTCTCGCACGCCCTCCGTGATCTTGAACGCGATTCCGGCCGCGGTCTTGGCTTTGCTTTTCTTCAGAACCAAGCCGCACTCCAGCCAGAAGAACTCGTCAAAGATGAGCCGGACTTGCGCCGGAGATCGAAATCCGTTCAGCAGATTGAGGTCAGCATCGGGTTCGGGAAGGTGAACCTGCCGCAGGGCTACGCCTAGCTCGGGGAGCCCGGTTCGTTCGCGCACGCTCAGCGGAAGTTCGTCGTCCGGAAGTGGAAGCTCTTCGAGAATGTAGTGGAGCAACTTCCGGAAGATACGCGTCGAGATCTTGCCTGCCGCCTCGTAGACCGGAACAATTCTTCCAATGTGAAGGCTCTGTTCTTCGTCCCGAGAGAGGATTTCAACCTCGGGTTGGATCATGACCCGGTCCCGGCCGGAGCGGTCCAGTTCTACTTTCCCGAAGAGGGCCACCCGCGTATCGAGCAGCAGGCTTTCCGCGTAGCGTTCGCCATGAAACCAGCGCGCTTGCAGAACACCGGTTCCGTCTGTCAGGCTGACCTCAAACACGCCTGGACCTCGGCGACGAAAGCTGGGCAGCTTAGCCGCCGTCACAATCGCGTTGACTGCTGCCTTTTCGCCTGGTGCTAATTGAGCGATCGTCTTGACATTGCGCCGGTCCTCGTATCGGAACGGCGCGTAATACAGCAGATCGGAGACGGTAAGCAGCCCTTTTGAAGCGAGCGTTGCTGCTCTTGCTGGACCGATTCCTTTGACGTATTGCAGCGAAGTGAAGAGGTCCAATCTTCTAGACTAGCGTCGGACCTCGATCGAGTTACGCGCTGCGCTAGCTACTGGTTTACTGCGGCACGGTGACGGGTCGATACTTTGCCCCGGCGCCGGCAATGGATCCCACTGTTGTTGTTTCTGAGGCACTTGCTTTTCGCACTGTGATCCTTCCGCGTTCAGTCGCGAGCTTCACTTCGGGTCCGCTCCCGACGGTTCCGCTGAGCCGGGCCCCCCGGCCATCGGAACTCGATTTGAGTGCCTCGCCGAAATCATTAGAAACCTCGCCGTGGTCGGTGATCGCACTCATCGCAAACGCGGCCGCTTGGGGCAGGGCAAGTTCGATATTGCCGGACCGCGCATGCACAATCATCCGGCCCAATGGCACCCGTCCCGGATTTAACTCCACATCTCCCTTATCTACGCTCAATTCGAGACCATCTGTGAAGTCACTCAGACTCACATCGTTGACACGGGTCGTCAATCTCGTCGGACCTATGACGTTCTGCATATTGACACTGCCGCGATCAATTCGGATTTCGCCCGGCACACCTTGGACGTCAAATTCGGTCCGGGAGTTTTCCACTCTTACCGCCTTGGCTAGATCCCGAAGCGCAACGCTGCCCATATAGCTTCCGTTGATTGTTACCTGCCCGGCGATCTTGGCGAGTTCGATATCTGTTCCGTGACCTCGCAGGTCCACGGTTCCCTTCACGTTGTTGCAGCGGATGAGGTCGCTTCGGCGCGTGTCGATTTTTACCGGCCCATCGATATCCTGCAGCCGGATACCGGCATTTTCGCTGCTTAGGTCGACGCTTCCGGACAGACCGGATACGTCGAAATCGCCTGTCCTTCCGGTAATCTCGACGCTGGCTCCTTTAGGTATCGAGATGTCAAGATTCGTGCTGACGCGTACGCGAGACGGTGCCTTGCCCTGATTACATCGGACGACAACCGTGTTGCCTTGGGAAGTGACGGTGACGGGGGTCTCGTCATTGGCTCTATTCAGTTCACCCTGGTCAAAGGCGCTGATTAACTTATGTCCTCCGATACTCATCTCGTCGCCGTCGACACCTGTGATCTTGGCATCACCGCGGAAACTCTCGATGATGAGCCGGGGATTTCGCCCCACCTTCTGTGCAACAGGGTTCACGGAGAACTCGCGTTCCTCACCGAATGCTCGAATTCCACGTTCAAAGCCAGCCCAGCGGACCCAGGGACTAGCCTGTTGAATATGAAACGCCGAAAATCCGACGAGGCAGACAATAACCACGGCAATCCAACCGACCCCGGAGACGCCATTGGGCGGAAGAGGACGGTTTGTGAAGAATCGGATGCAGATCTCGATCAGTTGCAGACAACCCCACCCGATCAAGATGTACGGCCAATAGCGGCTGAGCAGTTCTGCAATCGGGAAATTCGGCGACAGTGAGTGGAGCAGGAAAATGACGCCGATCGCAATGAGCACGATCGGCCCTGTGAAAGACGTACGCGGTCTCATCGGACCGGACCTCCGGGTGGGGGAGGCGGTGGCGGATACATGACCGGTTGCGGGCCGGCAGTGCGTTCAACCAGCTTCATCAAACCGATCACGATCAGAATCAACGGCCAGGTTCGCTGAATGGGAACTACGCCCGCCTGGTGCATCGCAAAGAGTATGCCGATGGTGATCAGCAGAATCGGGCCGCGTATGGCCTGCGCGAAAAGAGCTAGCCTATTGTTCACGCGTCACCTCCCCCGAGGCGGGCGCACTCTCCGGCCCCGGCCCATGGCTCGGCGGCGGAGGATAGTAGGGGGGAATGCGTGCGGCATTTGCGCGTGAGTACAACATATACGCTCCAATCACGATCAGCAGCACGGGCCAAAACCTGCCGACCCGGCGAAATTCGAGAAGATTCAGTGTATTGAGAAGGAACAGAAAACCGATACCAATGAGGATGATCGGGCCCATCGGCGCCCGGTTGGCGATCCGATCCGGAGAGATCAAGCTCGACCATTCATCCACAACGATGCCCATCTGGCGCTTCTTGGCTGTGTGGTACGCCTCGAAAGGCATATAGAAAACGAACGCGCCCAGCATGATCGCAAGGAAGGGCACCGTTGCTCCTTCATCGTTGCTGCTGATCAGGGTGATGATAACGCCGAAGATCACCGCGTGAACCAGGCCCTTGATGTATTGGCCGTTGTAGATCGCCCCGACGCCGGGAATTAAGCCCAGGATGAAGGCCAGCGGCGGAGACGTCTGAACCGGGGCAGCCGCGTATGCCGCCTGCGGAGGGGGCTGGGTATACGGGTTGGAAAAGTTCGCATTCCCACCTTGCGCGCCGCCTGTGAACGGAACGGGAACGTGATCCTGACAGTAGACTGTCCCGTCCGCCGTCCGCTGGCAGACGGGGCACAGTGCACGCCCGCATGTACGGCAGAATGCGGATGCTGATGTATCAGGGTGTAAGTAGCAATTCATTTCGCATCTGCTCCTTCGGTATTCCTGTTGTCCGGGGCTGCTGGTGCAGACCCGGCTTTGTCGCGTGGTTGCGTGTCCTGCTGCGGCGCTGCGTCCTGCTGTTCGCGCAACTCACGTAACCTTACCTCGATCTCGTAAACCCATCGAAGATTCTCGTAATACTTCACCGCCCGGTCTTTCAGGCGGACGGTTTTGTCCTCAATCCCGCCCCAGATCCTGACCGGGTTCAGATCTTCGGGCTGGACGTGCTGCATCCTCACTCCCGTGCAGCGCTCCAGCATGGCAATCGACAGGATCGTCATCGCCATTCCCATGACCAGCCGAGGCTGAAGAATCGGCTGCAGCCACTGCGAAGTGATACGGCTGAAAAAGCCTTGCCGTTCGAACGGCCTGCGAATCCTCCCGGCAGGGGCGTGGTAAGCAATCCGCGTAATCAATTCCTGCGGAGGAGCGACTTCCTCGCTCGCTTTCAAAAACTGCACCGCGCCCTGAACGTCGGCCAGCAACTCCCTACAATGCGCGCAATCCGCTGCATGTCGCTCTACCTCGGTCCGTTCGGACTCGGGGAGCGTGCCGTCCAGGTAATCGGCAAGCACAACCTCGAATTGGGCGCAATCGATCATTTACCTTCTAAATCGTCACTTTGTTCCGTCGCAGCACTTTCGCGAGTTCCGCCCGTCCACGGTTCAGTCGTGATTTGACGGTTCCTTCCGGTACATTCAATACACTTGCTATCTCGCGATATTCCAGTTCCTGCAGATCCCGAAGAATAACCGCTTCCCGCAACTCCGGCGAAAGCTTCTGCAGGCCGGATTGGAGCAGTTCACCCGCCTCGCGCCCAGCCAGAAGACCGTCCGTTCGGGATGATTGGGCGTTCCGCTCCTCGAGTACAGATAGCTTGTCATCAATCCCGTCCGTCAAACGGTCCCGCTTGGTTCTGCGGTAATGGTCGACCAGCAGATTCCGGGTTAAGCGAGTCAGCCAGACCGCGAAGCAACCTTCGCCTGCGCGGAAAGACCCGAGCGTTTTAAATACCCGCAAGAACACCTCTTGCGTCAGGTCCTGAGACTCGTTGTCACTGTTTGTGAAGCGGTAGCAGAGGGCGTAGACTCGGCGGCTGTAGGTCTGAATCAGCTCTTCCCATGCGCCTTGTTGGCCCGCGAGGCACTGTTCCACCAGATGAGTTTCGACGTCCAAGCGTTGCGCTGTCCCCCAGCTATCCGTGCTTGCGCGACTGGATTTTGGTGTCGCTCTTGAGCTTAACGAACTTCCAGCGTGAAACAGAGTTCCCGCAATCGCTGCCGCCGCCATCATCTTTCCCTTCGTGAATGCCGTCTCGCCGTCCTAGATTTCTGAGCGTGAGTGCGGAAGGCATCTCAAGCTAAATAACGTTCGCCGCGCGGTGAAAGTTCAGGGAGAAAAGGAGAACTGCCGGTCTGTTCCCTCGTCCGGGACAGCAAATGGTCAGCGAAGCTCGCGAATGAGACACAATGGATACAACCCATGACGTGTCCCTTTTGCGGTCACAGGGAAGACAAGGTCATCGATTCTAGGGAGAGCAAGGACGGCCAGTCTACCCGGCGACGACGGCAGTGTCTCGCGTGCGAGCGCCGATATACCACCTACGAACGTTGCGACGAATTGCCCTACATGGTCATCAAAAAAGACGGAAGGCGAGAACCCTTTGAGCGTCAGAAGGTTCTGAATGGGCTTCTGAGGGCGTGTGAGAAGCGGCCGGTGGGCATGGCCAGCCTGGCCCAATTGGTCGACGACGTGGAATCGGATGTGGCAGACAGTGGGGACCGGGAAATTTCGACGGCCGCCATCGGTGAAAAGCTGATGAACCGGCTCCGTTCGCTTGATAAAATCGCTTACATTCGGTTTGCATCTGTTTACCGCGATTTCCAGGACGTCGAGGAGTTTCTGAGCGAGCTGACGGGAGAGGTGCGAACCAGGACCCGATAGCTCAGATTAGGTAAATCTTGCAACGAGTTAGCTGCCACGAAGGCCGTTTCTGAGGGTCGCCGTGGCATCATTTAAGCTGCTAAGTTTTGTGTAACCAACCACTTTCCCGAACATCCCTTAAATAGGCAAGTTTTTTGCCAGAGAACCGGGTATAATCGTTGCGCGCAATACTTACACTTTAGGCCCTCACATCGGGGCACCGACCGCGTCAGGAACTAAGTATTCGGATTTTCAGACAGAGTATCGGTATTGTCTTTGCCGATTTGGCTGGTCGGGTTCCGCTTGTCCTCCGATAAGCAGAGTGAGTTGTAACCGGCCTGCGGCTGGAGCGTTAGTTTTTGTGTGTATACAGAGGTGACTAGGTAAGGTGGATCAATTCGAAGACCAATATTTAGCGGAGGGGCGTGAACCGCTAGGGTTGCCGTTCGACGAGGAGTCCAACTTTTTCCATCCGGAAGAGGTACAGGACGAGGAGTTTCATGGCGCTCAGCAAGTAGAGGAGTCGATCTATACTGACGACCCGGTCCGCGTTTATCTGCGGGAGATGGGTTCTGTTCCGCTGCTTACCCGCGAGGGTGAGGTCACGCTCGCGCGCAAAATGGAGCGCGGCAAACTCCGAATGCAGAAGGCGATCAGCCGTTCTCCGCTGATCCAGAGTCTCGTCGCGGATTTTGCTGATCTGATCCGGCGCGGTGCCGAGGACGTAGACAGCTACATCGATTTCCCGCCGTCCGAGATAGAAGAAGGCAGTGCCGCCGATCTCAAGCGGCGCAACGAGATGGCTGAGCTCTTCCTCAACTATCTGAATTCGCAAAAGAAGCTTCAGTCGACGGTCGACAAGCACAACGCTGTTCCGGCCAATAACAAGAAACTGCGGAAGAAGTGGGTCGGCAAAATCGCTCGTTGCAAGGTGGAACTCTCGAAGGCCCTGCGTGCGATTCCGTTCAACTTAGCCCGCTGGAAAGAGTTCGTTCGAGTCATTGAAGGCGTTGCCGAGGAGATGAGTCTTCTCGAGAGCGAAATTCACAAGCTCGAAGCCAAAAACCTTCCTGCCGCCCAGCTCCGGCTCAAAGAGCTGAAGCGGGATCTGAAGAAGCGCGAAGGGGACGCGGAAGCTACGCTCCCTGACCTCCGGCATAGCCTCTCGGTGATTCGCCACGGCGAAGTGGAGGCGGAACGCGCCAAGAAGGACCTCGTCGAGGCCAACCTCCGCCTGGTCGTTTCAGTGGCCAAAAAATACGTCAATCGCGGCTTACACCTGCTGGACCTGATCCAGGAAGGCAACATCGGACTCATGCGCGCGGCCGATAAGTTTGAATATCGCCGCGGATACAAGTTTTCGACCTACGCAACGTGGTGGATCCGGCAGGCGATCACGCGTGCCATTGCGGATCAATCGCGCACTATCCGCATTCCCGTTCACATGAACGAGAGTATGAACAAGTTCCTGCGCGCCACGCGCGAGCTCGAAAAGGAACTTGGGCGCGTACCGACGAACGAAGAAATCAGCCGGCGCATGGACATTCCGGTTGAGAAAGTCCAGAAGCTGAAGACGATTTCTCGCGACCCCGTCTCCCTCGAGACACCGGTTGGACGCGATGGGGAATCGGCACTGGGCGACCTCATCGAAGACCGCTGGGTGGGTTCTCCAGTTGACGCTGTCATCGATTCAAATGTCCGCGACGAAACGGCCAATATCCTGAAGACACTCTCGCCCAAAGAAGAAAAGGTCATCCGGCTTAGGTTCGGCATTGGCTGTGAGCGGGAACACACGCTCGAAGAGATCGGCCAGGAGTTTGACGTGACCCGCGAACGTATTCGTCAGATCGAGGCGAAAGCGCTTCGGCAGCTGCGCTCTCCCGAGCGGGCACGGCATCTGCGAGCTCTGCTCGCGGCACGCTAATCAGAAAGCAACCCAGAAACAAAAAGGGCGGCAACCTGTTCAAGGTTGCCGCCCTTTTTCTTGTCCTCCGGCTTAGAAGGTGAGCTTGGCCGTCAACTGAACAGACCGCGAGTTGCTCGGAAAGAACTCGCTGATCTGGTTGAAGGAAGCGTTCCCAGGGATAAGGAAGTTCCGCCCCTGTCCGGTTGCCGCCACCGGGGTGACGTCGCTCAGATACCCAGATGTGAATTGAGAGTGGTTCAGGAGATTGAAAAATTGACCACCGACCTGCAGTTTCACTTTTTCGGTAATCGAGAAACGCTTAACGAGAGAAGCGTCAACGTTGTTAATCGGGAACATCGGGAGGGTGCTGCGTCCTCCGTTCGCCAATGCGCCCAGAGCCGCTTGGACGTACCGCGCATTCGGGTTCAGCGCAACGTATGCCACAATGCCCGATGATCCCGCAGCGACGCGATTTCCATCGCGATCAACGCCGTACACGCCGGAACCAACTCCGCCTTGGCCCGAAGGATTGATGATTGCACGGTCCGCGGCGGCGTCATTGTTCAGATTGGAATCTACGCCGCTCTGAACGGTCACTAACGTCGGAGATTCATAGGTGTACGTACCGGACACGTTCCAGTTACCGATGAGGTTTTTCAAAAGCCAGTTGCTGCCGCGGAACCACGTTACATCGTAAAGCGCGGTCAGCGATACTCTGTTGCGATGGTCCAGCAAGGACGTTGCGCGTTCGGCCCTTAGGTTGGCGAAATCCTGTGGACGCCTCGGCGTCAAAGCGCTCGAGTTGAGGGTGTTGGTTGAGTCATCGATGTTGTGGCTCAGAGTGTAGGACGCGATGAAAGAAAGGTTGTTCGTGTACCGGCGAGTCAGCTGGAACTGAGCTCCATGGTAAATGGAGTTACCGCTCGGCTGATAGGAAGTGATGGTGCTCGTGAAGCCATAAGGAGCAAGGAAGTTACTCGGAATGGCTCTCAAAGCGCCCAACGTTAAATTCATGCTGGACAGTTGAGCCGCTGACGGCGCTTGGAGGAAAGTAGGTATGTAGCGCGTTGGAGTCACAACGCTTTGGCGGTTAATCTGTTGCTGTATCCAGAGATGTACTCCGCGCGTTCCTACATAGCGGGCTTCCAAAGTGTAATCGTTGTGGAAGACGTGCTGGATGCCAAAGCTCCAGTTGATCGAATACGGGCGGATCTGATCAGTGGTGTAGTTGGACGTATTCGCTCTCGCGATTAGGGGATTCGTCGTTGGAGGCGGGACAGCGCCACTTAAACCGCCATTCGCGAGGAAATTCGGGGCATTGCTGTTCACGTCCACATCGAGCGTCGACGAATAGAAGGGTGGCTTCTCATTGATTGACAGGTTGTTGTAGAACTGATCGTAAACAAGGCCGAACCCGCCACGAAACACCGTTTTACCGCTCGAACCGGGAGAATAGGCGAATCCAACGCGAGGGGCCCAGTTATTCTTTTGGGACTGGGGCGTGTTGAATACCAGAACGCCAGGCAGGTTTGCAACACTGTTCAAACCTTGTGCCCGCGACACAATGGGAACACTGACGTATTCGTAACGAACGCCCAGGTTGATGGTCAGGTTTGAGTTGACCCGATAATCGTCGTTCGCATACGCCCCATGTTGTAGAAATCCGACGGGGATGCCGCCGGCCGCGCCGACGCTCCGTTCTCCCAGTTCATTGGGAGTGAGATCGAGCAGATATTGATTCAGGTTCGTATAGTCGTAATCACCCCGGGCGCGTTGCACGAAGGTGTTGCTCGCGATGATGTCGTGCAGGTCGTATCCGATTTTAATGGTGTGTCGACCCGCAAGCTTGGTGAAGTTGTCCGTACCTTGATAGATGTTCTGGACATAACCCTGCGGGATGTTCTCATTTGGGCCCAGCTGCAGATTTAGGTCGTTGTCGATTCTGATGTTGGGGAACGTGTCCAGGCCGGGGAAGCTGAAGCTCGGAGCGGCCCAATTACTGAACCGACGGCTGTAGGAGAGCCGGAACTCGTTAATAGCGGTTGGGCTGAAGTTATGAAATTCGGCAAGAGAAGCAAGGTGGACGTAATTCTGCTGCGTTCCCCAGAAACCAGGTAAGTTCGCGGTAGTGTCGATCGCGTCAAGTTTGTTGTACACGTACCGGATCCGGAATTGATCCTTGTCCGAGATGTTCCAGTCTCCGCTCGTGGCCAGGTTGTACTGGTTCTGGTAAGAAGGTCCGACTACGCTGATCGGACCGATCGGAATAGCAACCCCTACGCTCCCGGGGACGTTGGGATTCGCGCCAACAACAGTTGTGTCCGTGGCGGTTGGCGCTGCGGACAAGAACTGCTGCAAAACCTTTAGGTTGTTGGAGCTTACTCCCGGAATGGACGCCAGTCTCGAGTACCCAGCCGAGGTCGGCGCCAAAATCGTGCTTCCGGGCACCGGGGCCTGCCCGATCGGGTTGTATTCGAAGTCCGCAAAATAGAACAGCTTATTCTTCAGGACCGGACCACCGATGGTCGCGCCAAGCCGATTCAGGTCGAATCGCGGATTGCTCGTCAGCCCCTGACGGACCACCTGCTGGTCAACCGCGTTCAAATTCCGGTTCTGCATGTACTCGTAAATCGAGCCGTGAACGGCATTCGTTCCGCTCTTGAGGTTCGAATTGAAAATTCCGCCCGACGAGAAGCCGAACTCAGGATTGAACTGGTTCTGCAGAACAGAGAATTGGCCAATAGAATCGATGGGAACGTAAACGATTGGTCCCGTGATTCCCTTGTCGTTATTGTCAATTCCCTCAACGTTATAGCTGTTATTAGTTGGACGTTGGCCCCCGATCGAGGGGCCCGTTCCATACCCGCTTCCGGTGGCCGTCGATACTCCCGCGTTGAGCAGGCTAAGATTCGCAATCCCGGCTGTCGCCGTCGCGCTTGAAAATCCGGCCTGGGGAAGATCCAGGATCTGCCGGCTGTCGAACGAGTTCTGCAGCTGCGAAGTCGTAGTATCGATCGTCGCACCAGCTTCCTGTACTTCGACCGTAGTGGTTGTTTGGCCTACCTGTAAATTCAGATTGGCCGTTTGCGTAGTATTCAGAAGGATCTGAACACCATGTAGGGAAGCCGCGTTGAAGCCCGTCGCATTTGCCGTGACGTCATAGCGCCCGATCAAAAGGTTAGAGAAGCGGTATTCTCCCCTGGCGTTTGTCGTTGCTGTGGTCCTTACGTTGGTTTCGACGTTCGTTGCTTCAACGTTCGCATCGGGAACGCCGGCCCCGGAGGGGTCTAGTACCGTTCCGACTAGATCGCCGCTTGTTGTTTGCGCAAAGGAGTAAGGGCAGAGCCCTGCAAAGCCGATAAGGATCATGGTGCAGAGGCATAGATATCTGAACCAAAGAGACATCAACTTTTGACTTGTGGTGAGCATGGTGGATACCCGTACCCTCCTGAAGAGGGAGCTTCACGTGGATTCTGGATTGCGAGTTTTGCCTCGGAGTTTTGCCTCGCCCGGTGTTCGTCCAGTACTTGACAGGGCCGTGCAATTGCCTAACCACATCAATTGACTGCTGGCAGGCCTATCTGGAGCTTACTAGCATCAACCACTTGAATGGAAGCGAAGAGGGAAAGTACGTTACTGAAACCTGTATCTTTTTTGGTTTCGGTTTCAGATATTGGATACTGAAGAGCCCGGGTCGGCTCCCGCCACTCTGGGACCGAAGTCTACCCTTGAATACCGGGATCCAATCTTCTTTCGTCGATCGATCCCGGGGCGGGCAGACTCGGAGGTTTTCTGCCCGTTCTTCCTCAATAGAAGTATCACATTATAAAGCGGTTAGGAATGATTAGCAGGGCCGGCAACTTCCACGGCTCGGAACTAATCTAAAGGAACGCGATGTTGGCCACCACCACAGTTACAGAGGAAATCCTGGATTTGAGGGCGCGTAGGAACGCTGTTATCCTTGCTCATCATTATCAGGAGCCCGAAATCCAGGAGATTGCGGACTCGGTCGGCGACAGCCTGGAGCTGGCCCGTGCTGCGCAGAGATTCGATGGCGAGGTGATCGCCTTCTGCGGAGTAAAGTTCATGGCGGAAACGGCGAAGGTTTTGAACCCCGCCCGAACCGTCATTCTCCCGGACGAAACCGCGGGGTGCAGTCTGGTTGATAGTTGCCCGGCTGCCGGTGTCAAAGCATTCAAAGCCAGAAACCCCGACTACGTGATCGTGAGCTACATCAACACCTCCGTCGAGGTGAAAGCCGAGAGCGACATCCTGTGCACGTCCCGCAATGCGGTCGCCGTGGTGAACTCAATCCCTAAAGAAAAGCCGATCTTGTTCCTCCCGGACATTAATCTTGGCAATTACGTCAAGGCGCAGACCGGGAGGGAGAACATGAAGATCTGGCAGGGGGCCTGCATCGTCCACGCAACCTTCCCGGGCCGCAGAGTGGCCACGGCGCGAGCAGAGCACCCCAATGCGTTGGTCGCCGCCCATCCCGAATGTCCAAACGAGGTGCTCAGCATGGCTGATTTTATTGGGTCTACGTCCGCGATCGTGGACTGGTGCACCGCCCAGGACGCAGATGAGTTCATCGTGATGACCGAAAGCGGAGTGCGCTATTCCCTCGAAAAGCTGTCTCCCGGCAAGAAGTTCTATTTCGTTGCCAACGAAAATTGCAACTGTAGCGAGTGCCCCTACATGCGGCTGAACACGCTCGAAAAGCTGCGAGATTCTCTCGAAACGCTGCAGCCCAGGATTGAGCTTCCGGCCGACATCATGCAGCGTGCGCTCCTGCCGATTGAGCGCATGCTGGCACTCAAATAAGTACTGCCTCGTTGCGCATGCCCTCCGTGCCTGTCGGATGATATAGAAGTATCCCGTTGAACCGACTAATCCAACTCGGAACGCTCGAAGTGTCCCGAGCGCCCCAATCTGGAGCACTTGTGGACTCATTCGGGCGCGTGCACTCCGACCTGCGTATCAGTGTCACGGACCGGTGCAATATCCGGTGCTTCTACTGCATGCCGGAGGAAGGTGCCGAGTTTGCGCCCCGCTCCGCACTCCTTTCCTTCGACGAAATCGAGCGCTTCATCCAGGCTGCCCTGCCGCTCGGAATCACCAAGATCCGACTGACCGGCGGGGAACCTCTGCTTCGTCCCCAACTAAATGAATTGATTGCTCGTCTGTGCTCTCGGACTCCGTTGCGGGATCTTGCTCTGACCACAAATGGAGTTCTGCTGGCCTCCAGGGCGCGAGGGCTGTACGATGCCGGATTGCGGCGGCTCAATGTTCACCTCGACACTTTGGATCGTGAGCGCTTTCGAACTATCACGCGCCGCGACGATCTCCCGCGCGTGCTGGCCGGTATCGAAGCGGCCCGGAATCTGGGATTCCAGATCAAGCTGAACGCTGTTGCTGTGAAGGGCTTAAATGAACCTGATATCCCCGCTCTGGTTCGATTCGGGCGTGAGAACGGAATCGAGGTTCGCTTCATCGAGTTCATGCCCCTCGATGCTCAGGATCTATGGGGCGTCGATCGGGTTCTGACGGCGGACGAAATGATCGGAACGATCGAGCGTGAATTCGGTCGGCTGATCCCCGTGCCGGATGCGGACCCACGAGCGCCCGCTACGGAATACCGGTTCGCCGATGGCAGTCGAGTCGGCTTCATTGCGTCCGTGAGCAAGCCATTCTGCGGCAATTGCAACCGGCTGCGGCTTACGTCCGACGGGAAGATGCGCAATTGTTTGTTCGCCCGGGAGGAATCCGACATCAAGCCGCTCCTGAGCTCGGACGGGTTTCGCGATCAGTTGCAGACGGCAATTCGCGAGACAGTCTGGTCCAAATGGATTGGCCACGACATCCAGCGTTCCTCGTTTGTCGCTCCGAATCGGCCCATGTATTCGATCGGCGGGTAGATAGAATACCTGGTCATGGTCTCCCGGCGTCAGCTATTAGCGCGCTCGGCCGCTTTCGTCTCCACAACTCTAGCGGCCGCCCCGAAAACCGCAAAGCCCATGCGCTTGGGCGGTCCCATCTTCGCGAAATCGGATGACCCTGCCGTTCTGGCCAAGGCACACCGCGACCTGGGCTATCGAGCCGCTTATGCACCGGCGGAGATGGATGTGAAGGACAGCGCCCGAATCGCTGCCTGGGTGAAGGAGTTTGCCAACCAGGATGTGGTGATCGCCGAGGTCGGAGCCTTCCGCAACATCCTGGACCCACAAGCCGAAAAGCGCCGGCGCAATTTCGACTGGGTCACCGAGCGCCTCGCGCTGGCGGAAGCATTGGGGGCGCGGAACTGCGTTGACATCGCGGGCTCATATCATCCCGATGTCTGGTATGGGCCGAATCCGCGCAATATGAGCCGGGAATTCTTCGACGCCACCGTCGAGAATTGCCGGAAGCTTATTGATGCCGTGAAGCCGCGCCGTACCGTGTTCACGATCGAAATGATGCCCTGGAGCCTGCCGACCGGGCCGGATGAGTACCTACAGCTCATCAAAGCAGTCGATCGTAAGGCCTTCGGCGTCCACCTCGACGTTTGCAACACGATGAACAGCCCCACGCGGCTGTATAACAACGCCTCGGTCATTCATGAGTGCTTTCAGAAACTGGGTCGCTGGATTGCATCCTGCCACGCGAAGGACCTGCAATGGGGCCCGGGCGTTCAGATGTACGTGCAGGAAGTCGTTCCCGGTACCGGCGTCATCGATTACAAGACGTACCTGACCGATTTGTCAGCCCTACCTGTCGATGCTCCACTGATGCTCGAGCACTTGCACACCGAGGACGAGTACACGAGAGGGCGCAAGTATATCCAAGGCGTGGCGCGGTCGCTCGGCTTATCGTTCGGCGCGTGACCGCGTAACGAGGCGTGACCGGATCGAGCCGCATCCGGCCAGAACAGCCAGGCCGAAGGCAGCGATGGCGACCGTGGCGGGCTCCGGAGTTGCTACAGCCGCAGAGACGACGCCAGCCTCAGCGTCGAATGGCCCGATGACTGTGGTGCTGCCGGTGGACAAATTAAGACTCGCGAGTTCCTGCGTCACGTCGAGGAAGGCGTAAGTAGTCCCGTTTACCTCAACTGCCGCACCGAGGCCGAAGACCGTAGATCCGATGAGAGTTGAAGCCGCTGTGACCGGGTCAATCTGGTAGAGCGCGCCGTTGATGACGGGCGTTAACTCGCCGGTTGCGAAGTCAATTCGTCCGGCGTCGAACGTGGCGTAAAGCTTTCCGTTCGCCTCGAACAGCGCCTCGTCATAGACATTCACAGTACCGTCAGGATTTTCGCTGAGCGGTATGAACGGGATCGGAGGCAGGCCCGTGGTTCCAATCAGCCTCGTGGCCCCTGTGGTTGCGTTGACGGTGTAGAGCCGGTTCTGAAAATCGGTCACAAACGCCTGGCCATTGAAGGTCACCAAGGCATTGACCGAGTTCGAGGCGCATGGGGAAGAAGGCGTCGAACAATCTGACAGACCCGAAAGTCCAATCCTCGTCATCATTCCGGTGGTGGGGTTTATCGAATTCAGGTAACCGTCGAAGCCCATGGTCAGCAAGGCTCCGTTCGAGGTGTACCCCAAACCTTGGGATGCGTCGGGGAAGTCGGGGCCAACCTGGTGATAAGACCCGGTGGCAAGATCCACGACGCCGAATCGAGACGTGTCTGAAACGTACACCGACTCGGCAAGAGCAATTCCCGGACGGAAGGAGGCGCCGAAGAGTACCAGCGCGAATGGGACTAAAGCTGTTTTTCGCATGCTCTGCAAATGCTAAGTTGAAAATCTCCCGAGCGCGCTTAGAAAAATCTTAGAAAGCTATGAGCCCTCCTAAGTCGTTGGCTGCCAAGCGCAATCTTACCTTCGGGCCGTATCGTTATCGCGTTCTCGAGCGTGTGCTCGAGAAGGACGGGAAGCCCGTCGCCATACCTGAGAAGACCCTGGAGGTGCTTCGATTCCTGCTCGAAAGACCCGGCGAACTGGTAACCAGGAAGGCGCTTAAGCAGAACGTCTGGCCCGGCATTTTCGTGGAGGACTCGAACATTGCCTTCCAGATCTCGAGTTTGCGAAAGCTTCTCGGAGAGCGCGCGAAGGTCCCCCAATTTATCGAGACAGTCCCGAAGCGCGGGTATCGGTTTATTGCCGAGGTGGAGGAAGAGAAAGAAGCCGCCGCGTGGCCGGGCGACTACTCGAGCCAGGTGCCTCCGAGCGAAGGCAGTCGGAATCCCGTAGATGCCGCCACTGATCTGACCCGTAAGCCAGCCGTCTCTTCCAGGATCTGGATCGTGACCGTCGCCCTGCTTGCATCGGTCGCAAGTGTGGCCTTATTCGTCGGATCGCGAGCGCGGCCGGTGGCCGCGCTCGCGAACAAGGGCTCCATTGTGCTTGCAGATTTCGAAAATAAAACCGGGGACGCCGTGTTCGACGGAACACTCAGGCAGGGCTTGCTCGTAGAACTGGAACAATCGCCGTTTCTCAGTCTCCTTTCCGAGCAGAGAGTACACCAAACCTTGCGGCTCATGACGCAGCCGCCCGGAGCGCGCCTCACGAATGACATTGCGATGAGCATCTGCCAGCGGACGGAAGGCACCGTCGTCGTGGAAGGCTCGATCGAGCGCGTTGGAGGTCTGTATGTCCTCGGACTGAGGGCGTTGAGTTGCGACACCGGAAGCCTCGTCGATGCCGAGCAGGCGAAAACTGACAGGGAGGAACGTGTACTGGATGCGCTTGGCTCCATGGCCGCTCGACTGCGTATTCGCCTGGGCGAATCGGCGGCCATGTTGCAGCGCCACAATACCCCCCTGGCAGAGGCCACCACCGCATCTGCTGAGGCACTGAAGGCGTACACGGTGGGATGGAGTTTGCACACCACCCGTGGCGCTGTTCAAGCTATTCCCCTCCTGCGCCACGCCGTACAACTCGATCCGGGCTTCGCGATGGCGTTTGCCGCGTTAGGCCGTATGTATGCCGACGTCGACGAGTCCGATCTCTCTGCCGAGGCTCTGGGGAAAGCCTGGGACCTGCGGGAGCATGCGAGCGATCGCGAGCGTTTCTTCATTGCCGCGAACTATCTGAGCCTGGTAACAGGCAATCTCGAGGAAGCGCGCAAGGTGGCTGAGGCTTGGGCTCACACCTATCCGCGCGACGCAATCCCACATGCTTTGCTCTCGGGCATCCTGAACAAATCAGTGGCACGGTACGAAGAGGCCGCTTCGCAAGCTCGCCATGCCATTCAACTGGATCCCTACTTCGCAATGGGGTATTACAACCTCGGAGTAAACAACGTCTATCTCGAACGTCTCGACGAAGCTGCACACGCTTTAACTGAAGCCGCTAAACGAGGCCTGGATATCGAGGAATTCCGAATGCTTGAGTATGATTTGGCATTCCTCCGGCACGACTCGGAAGCCCTGGAAAGGATTGTCCGGCAAACAGCGCAACGTCTCGGCCCAGTGAGCTGGCTTGTCAATCGCGACGCATTTCGCGAGGCCTACTTGGGGCACGTCCGACGGGCACGGACCATTGCTGCGCAGGCAATTGCCGAAGCAGAACGAGCCGGTGAACGCGAACGGGCAGGCGTTTGGGCCGCGGGCGACGCGGTTCGCGAAGCCATGATGGGCAATACGGAACTAGCCAGGAGAAGCGCGGCCAGTGCGCTGCGGCTGTCGAGGGATCGCGAAGTCCAGTATGGCGCCGGATTAGCGCTGGCACTAGCTGGGGACTCAACCCAGGCTCGGAGCATCACGGAGAGTCTTGCGAGGATCTTCCCGGACGATACTACAGTCCGCTTTGTCTATTTGCCTGTTTTGCGAGCACAGATCTCGCTGAATGATCATCGGGCGGACGCTGCCCTGGACATCTTGAACCAGGCTGTTCCCATGGAACTGGGTGTTTCGCGAAGCCCAATAAATACGCTGTTCGGGGCTCTTTACCCGATATACTTTCGCGGGGTTGCCTTGTGTGCGCTGGGCCGAGGTGCGGAGGCGGCGGCCGAGCTTCAAAAGGTCATCGACCACTCGGGATTAGTGCTCAGCGATCCGGTGGGAGTTCTGGCACACCTGGGAAAAGCTCGGGCTTATCGAAATGCCGGTGACCGGGCGAAAGCGATAACGGCTTACAGCGAGTTCTTCAAGCTCTGGGATACCGCCGACCGCGATATCCCCGTGCTGCGCTCTGCTCGTGCTGAATTCGGTCGCTTAAACAGAGAACGGCAGCTCTAACCCGAATAAGGGCCGGCCCCATTTGCAGGCTTGCAGTCGTAGAAGCGCGCCTTGATGCCGTACTTCGCCTGATACAGCTCCGCAAGCTGGCTCCTAAATTCCTCTTCCGAGCCGGCTCTTACGAGATTGACGGTGCAGCCTCCAAACCCGCCGCCGGTCATGCGAGCGCCATACACGGCCGGCATCTTGATTGCCGAATCGACGAGGAAGTCGATCTCCTCGCAAGTGATCTCATAGTCGTACTGCATGCTGCGGTGGGAGGCCACAAAGAGTTGGCCCATCTTTTCCAGGTCGCCGGCCCGTGCCGCGGCCGCGAACTCGAGCACTCGCTCGTTTTCTGTGATCACATGCCGCGCGCGCTGCCTCGGAACTGGCGGCACAGTGTCCTGAACGCGCGTAAAGAAATCAAAGGTCGCGTCACGTAAGCTTTGAACCGAGGGATCGGTCCGCTGCAATGCCTCAACCGCTTCGCGACACTCTTTCACCCGTTCCCGATACGCCGAAGAACCGAGTTCATGCTTCACCATGGAGTTCACAGCGAGCACGCTCACATCTTTCGGCAGCGATACGTACTCGTGCTGCAAGCTCCGGCAGTCGATCCGGATCGCAGAATCTTCCCGCCCGAAGACAGACGCGTACTGATCCATGATGCCCGTCGGTACGCCCACGAAAAGTGATTCAGCACGTTGGCCGAGGAGTGCCAGTTCGAGCCGGTCGATGGATCGCCCGCCCAGCATGGCGCAGGCACACGACATTTCGAGGGAGGCGGAAGAACTCAATCCGGAACCGGACGGCACTTCGCTGCGAATAAACAGGTCAAGACCTTCGATTGGAATGTTGAGCTTTACCAACTCCTTCGCGACACCAACGACATAGTCGTGCCATTTCTTTTGCGGTTTTGCCTCGGCAATCTTATCGACAGCGATAGAAGCGTGTGAATTGAAGTCTTGCGAGAAGATCCGCAACTCGGGTCGTCCGTTCGGCGCAACGGCCGCATAACAGCTCATCTCCAGGGCGACCGGCAGAACGTAGCCCAGGTTGTAGTCTGTGTGTTCTCCAATGAGATTGACGCGACCTGGAGCCCTGTAGATCGCTGGGCTGGCGTTTGTCCCAAACGCCGCCTGGAACTTATCTACGATCTGCGCCGGAATGACAGCCACAACATGCATCCTCCGAAAAGTAATAGGATCAGGCCGCACCACAGGTTGACATTTGTGTCTTCGCTTAAGGGTGCGCGCACTGAGGGATTGATAAGGCCGTAGGCCAGGAGAATCAGCCCTAGGACAGCAAAGAGAAAACCGGTCGGTCGCCGAAGATCATCCATAGGGTTACCAGAACAGAATATTGAAGACGACGAGAACAGCCAATACGACGATGGCGAGAGGACCGGGCCGCTTGTACCAAGGCGCATCGCCTTCATCAGGCTTCTCCGTCACGCCATAGACGAGATTTCGCAGTTCCGCATCCGTTTTGCCCCTGGTCACGAGACTCACGGCAGAGGTCACGACAAGGCAGACGGCAAACGCGACAATGGCAATCCAGAAGTTCTGTGCCATGGCGGACGGGAATTCGTGGATATTCGTGATCCAACCGCCTTTCGCTTCGGCCAGAGTCAATCCGTGAGTCATGGCGGCTGCTGTCGTGCCGGAGAGCAGACCCCAGAATGCGCCGTCGCCCGTGGCGCGCTTCCAGAACATCCCCAGCAGAAAGGTTGCAAACAGCGGCGCGTTCACAAACCCGAAGATCAGCTGGAGAAAGTCCATGATGTTGTTGAAATGAGTCGCCAGGTAAGCCGTCGCGACCGAAAGCGCCACGCCCACGATCGTCGTCACGCGTCCCACATAGAGATAGTGCTGATCCGGCGCGTTCTTCCGGAAGTAGC
>Ga0308175_100000154_pt1 | contig 53374 bp, 46 predicted proteins | sample PhyCR1_3_FD_203893 | JGI IMG/M metagenome (GOLD analysis project Ga0308175, IMG submission 203893) | Soil microbial communities from UC Gill Tract Community Farm, Albany, California, United States - DLSLS.C.R1 | ecosystem: Environmental > Terrestrial > Soil > Agricultural land | place: USA...
GCGCACACACAAAACACCCATTCGCCACCGCGTGCGACCGCTGGATTAACTCCCAAGACTCATGCTGCGCCGTCCCGTACAACTCCTTCTCCCGCGGATGCCACCCGATCGCCGTCGGATAAAACAGAATCTCCGCCCCCTGAAGCGCCGTCAGCCGCGCCCCTTCCGGAAACCACTGGTCCCAGCACACCAGCACCCCGATCTTCGCGTACTTCGTCTGCCACGCCCGAAACCCCGTATCCCCCGGCGTAAAATAAAACTTCTCGTAATACAGCGGGTCATCCGGAATGTGCATCTTCCGGTACACGCCGAGCAACGACCCGTCCGCGTCAATCACCGCCGCCGTGTTGTGATACAGCCCCGCCGACCGCCGCTCGAACAGCGAAGCGATCACCACCGCCCCATACTTCTTCGCCACCTTCGCAAACGCATCCGTGCTCGGCCCCGGAATCGTCTCCGCCGTCTTGAAGAACCGGTGCTCCTCCACCTGGCAGAAATATTGCGTCCGAAACAACTCCTGCGTGCAGATGATCTGCGCCCCTTGCTTCGCCGCCTGCTCCACCAGCCGAAGCTGCCGCCCCAGGTTCTCGCGCGGATCCTCCGCGCATGCCATCTGCGTCAGCCCGATGTTGATCACCCGGCCATTGCTCGAACCCTTCCGTCTCGCGCGGGCAGTCTTCTTCATTGCATAGATAAGGACGAAAAACCCTCGGCGATGTTCATTACAACGCACCGTAAATCACCAGCCCATCAAGAGCCGCCCACCGGAATCGACAGCAGAAATCGCTCCACGTTCGACGCCGCATCTCCCACGCCGCTCTTGGACTGCCGATCGATCTCCGCCAGCAAATCCAGCCCCCGCGCCACTCCCCCCTCCCCCAGCGCCTCGGCCGTCTTGAAAAACGGCTGCTGAAGTTCCCGCGGCCAGATGCGCAATTGTTGCGCGATCGTGAACGGGTTCATCCCCGCCTTCTTCATCGCCAGCGCCTTTCGCACGTTCTCCAGCCACATCGCCAGCCACGTCACCGCGCGAAACTCCGCCGACGAATCAAGCTGCACCAGCTGCCGCCACTTCCGCAGCGCCTCCCCCGCCCGCCCCGCCGCCAGCTCATTGGTCATGTCCCACATCTGCTGCTCGCGCTGAAACGACACCGTCCCCGCCACGTCCTTCGCCGAGAGTTTGCCGCCGTCCACCATCAGCGCAAGTTTTGCCAGCTCATTGTCCAGCCGCCCCAGGTCGCCGCCAATCAAATCCGCCAGCATGCGTGCCGCGTCGGGCGCGACGGCCAGGCCGTGCGCCTCGCGCCCGCGCGCCATCACCCATCCGGCGAGGTCCTTCGGCGGCTCACACTTGACCACCTCGCCGACCTTCACGATCAGCTTGTAGATGCGCTGGTTCGCCGGAAGCGAACACAGCCGCAGCACCAGCGTAGCACTATCCGAAGGCTGCCCCAGGTAATTCTCCAACTGCTCCCTGAACCGGGTCACAAACGCGTCCGCGTTCCGCACCACGACCAGCTTCCCCCCGCCGAACATCGCAAAACTGCGGAGCTCGTCCAGCGCCTCCGCCAGCTCAGCCCGCTCGCCATCGGCATCAATCCTCTGTGCATCCGCCGGCATCCGCGCCGCCACCTCCCCCAGCGCCGCAAGCTGCAAAAACGCGTCATCCCCCACCAGCGCATACACCGGCTTGCTCGCCGTTTTCGTTCCGGACTGATGCGCAGCCTTTGCCATCCACAGGGTTTGTAAGGCGTGGAAAATTTCCCGTCAACGAACCACCCCCGCCTCTCTTTCGTTGTAAAAAAAATCCTGTACACTTTTCGTAACAGCTTTCGGGCAATCCAACCGATCCAATTAAGTGTTATGGGAACCTCGGTCCGGTGGGGCATCGGGAGAATCTTCGTATGTCGGCAATTTCCAATCCGTTTTCCGCGTTCTGCGAGGATTTCTACGTCAACATGCGGCTCGGCTCCCAATTAGCTCTGCCCCACAGCCGTGAAACCGTCCTGCACCTCTTCGAGCGCGTGCAGAAGGGCTTCCCCGCCATGACGCGCTTCCGCAAGAGCGACAATGGCGAGATGAACCTCGAGGAAGACCGCGGCGGACACAGCTACCGCTGGATGACCCTCGAGGCCCGCCGCCTCTCCAGCGGCCACGCCAACCCCGCCAGCATCGAGGAAGCCATCCAGCTCCACTCGCTGCTCCTCAAGCTCGCCCCCTATGACCTGGGCATCAGCCCCGTCGAGATCGACTACCTCGACGTCCTCTTCGGCTTCGACCTTGCCTTCGGCGGCAACCACGACGAGATCGTCGCCGAGAGCCTCTTCGCCAACTCGCCGCTCACCTGCCTCACCGACGAGCCCGGCGCCAAGGCCGTGGACTTCCAGCCCACCGTCACCGTCGCCCTCAGCGACGACTGCCGCCTCCAGGCCCGCATCGACGTGGTTACGCGAACCAACAGCTACCAGGTTCGTACCGGTGACTATTCCGACGACGTGATCAGCGTCTACCTGATCCTCCGCCGCTACTGGGGCGACCGCCCCAGGGAACCCATGGAACAGCTCTTCGAGCAGATGGCCGAACGCGCCGACACCCTGGCCAACTCCTACATCGTCCCCCGCGTCCTCCGCCCCATCTCCGCCGCCATCGCCTCGCGGTCGTAGCAAGCAATTCAGCCGCCGGGCTTGTCCGGCGCGGTCCCAGATTCTGGAACCCGCGCCCCGCAGACCCGGCGCAACAAGCATCGGGACGGACTGGGAGCGAAAAACCAGTCCAGCGCAGGAAGGGCCACCGGCAGGGCTTGCCGGCGGCCCTTTTTCGTCGCCGCGCCGCTGATACAATCCCGGCGTGCAGGGGACCAGCGCACCTAATCCCGATCGCTATCGCCCCGGCGTCAGCGACGCCCAACTCCTCTCCGACGCCGCCGACCGCCTGACGAAGCTCGCCGCCGACCTCCGCCACGACGGCGCCGCCATCAAGGACTCGGACGAATCCGCCCCGCTCGTCGCCGCTGCAATTGCCGCCGCCGAGCGTATGCTGAAGGACCTGCAAGTCCCCGCCCTGCCGCGGGAGCCCGATTAAACCGCGCCATGCCAGAAACACCCGAAGAAACTCCGCCGCGCACAAGGATCCCGCCCCGTTACCCGCCCAGCGCGACCGCCGTCCCGCGCCGCCCGCCGGAGCTCACCGACAACGCCGAAATCGTCGCCCGCCACTCGCGCGAGTACCGCCTCCGCGGTTACGCGGTCGCGCTGCTGTTCTTCGCCTGCGCCGGCTGGTTCGCCTACGACGGCTGGGTCGGCTGGCCCGGCGAAAACCGCACGATCGCCGGCATCGAACAGGAGCAGGACGCCGCCCGCGCCGCCAGCGACTCCGACCGCCTCGACCGCGCCAAGGAGGAACTTCGTAAGCACAAGCGCCACACCGAGACCGACATCATGCTCCAGCGCGTCCTGGCCGTGTCCATCCCGCCGGCGTGCCTGCTTTTCCTGGCCTGGTGGGTCTATCGCTCGCGCGGCCGTTACCACCTGCAAGGTCACACCCTGACTGTCCCCGGCCACCCCAACATCCCCTTGGAAGCCATCACCCGCATCGACAAGGCCCTCTGGGACCGCAAGGGCATCGCCATCGTTCACTACAACCCCGCCGGCTCATCCGCGGCCGCCACCTTCCGCCTCGACGACATCATCTACGAATCCGAACCCACCGATCGCATTCTGCAGCGCCTTGAGGCCTACCTCCTTGCCACTCCCGCAACCCCCGATGAGACGTCCGCCGATCAATAGCCAAAAGAGAAAAGCCCGGACGCCGCAGCGCCCGGGCTTCGAGTCTCTTCGGATTTAATCGCCGGACGCCCCTACCCCTTCGTCACCTCAAAGATAGCCTGCGTCTTAATGACCATCAGGTTCTCGTCGAACAGGTGGAAGCTGTGGATCTGAAGCTCCTGGCTGTGCCGCTCGATGTCCAGCACGCTCAGGAATCCGCCGACGTCCCCATTCCCCTGCGACTCGCTGCTCATTAGCTCCCGGCGGCCGGCGTAGCTGAGGATCTCCTGCTTCGTGGCCTCGTACAGCGTCTGGGTGAGCTGCTCCTCCTGCGTGCTGATCATGTACCGGATATTTCCGGCCTCCATCTCGTGGTAGCGCTCGCCCCGGCACGGGATCGACTGCACCAGCCCGCGCTCAGGCATCGCCGGCTCGTTCCGGGTAACGATGACCTCGCTAAGCGTGTTCTTCCCCGCCGTAAACATCACGACGTGCCCGCCCTCGACCAGCCAGATGTCCGCCTCGTACATCCGGCGGCTCACCTGCTCGTTGGCGGAAATCTTGAACAGCTCCGGGTGGAGCGTGCGCTGATACAGGAGGAGCGTAAGTCCTCCGGTGCGGCGTTGTTTGGTTCGATTCGGCATGCGTCCATGCTCTTTCTAGAAGAGTTGACCACTCTTCAGCTAAAGACAAAGAAAACAGCTCATCCCTTTGTCTAAAACGCCCCGACGGTTCTGCTTACCCATAGCCCGGCGACAATGCTGTTGTAGCAATGGTCCCGTTGGGCCGAGCAGGGGATCGGCCTTCCCTGACCGCGCGCCCCAACCGTCGAGATGAAAGGGAGCGTTACCCCCAGCGGGCAACGCATGCTCGCCATTATAGGAACTGCTAACGAAATGGATAGAAAATAATTCGCCTCACCCGCGATGCCCCGCCAGCAGTGCCGCCACGATCAAATCATAAGCCGCGTGCGAGCCAGCCGTTACACCGAATCCCCTCAAAAGAAAAATGGTCCCGAAATACACCCCCGCCGCCGTGCGAAACACAAAAGTCCGCCACTGAAACGCCTCGTACCCCAAGTAATGGTAGGCTGAGAACAGAAATGCCGAAATCAGCACTATCAGTAGAATTCCTAAGGGTTTAGGGAAATGCAGCAGGTCCAAAAGGATGAGGTTCAGCACCGTGAAGCCGATTAAGCGAAAGACCAATTCCTCGTAGATTCCCGCCCCTAAAGGAGTTACCAGTGAAAATCCCGACGATTGCCGCGCCGCCGCCATCGGGAGATACCGCGCCACCACCATGCTCAACACGATCACGGGAATGCTCAGCCCGGCACTCTCCAGCGCCATTCCGGCCGCCGTCCCCCCGTGCAGCCGCCAGGGATCATTTCGAGCAATGTGCCACGTCAACAGGATCCCCACCACCGCCAGCGACGGCAGATACTGTCCCGTCGCCCCGAAAAATCGAAAAAAGTCATGGAGCAGGTCAAATGCGATAATCCGCTCCCCCGAAAAGCGAATCCCCACCTCATACAGCACCATCAACGGCAACAGGAACAGCAAGCTGGTCAGCGGCAGCTCGGCCCGCTCGAAGTAACTGTTCGCCAGCGCTTTGGGCGGGCGGCGCGACGCCGAGTTCTGGCTCATCGACCCGCCCCCGCCGCTTGCGGCGCCTTTTCCGCGGTGCCGGGCGTAGCGCCCGGGTCCGGCTGCTGCTGGATCACCCGAGTGACCCGAACCGCCCGGCTGCCCCGGAACTGCCCCAACTGCCCGAAGAACTTGTGCTTCCCTTCCACTTGGATCAGCACGTCCGCCGACGAATCCTTGTCGGTCGTGATGATGTCGCCGACCTGCAGCGACAGCAGATCATCCAGCCGGATGCTCGTCTGCGCCAGGAACGCCCGCATCTCGATCGGCGCGTTGTTGACGTTGCGCGTCAGCCGGCGAACGTGGTCTTCCTGCCCCCCCTTGCGCTGGTAGCTGAACCAGTTCTGCGCCGCCAGCACGCCCATGATGGGCTCGATCACGTTGTACGGGATGCACAGGCTCATCGTCCCCGCTCGATTGCCCATCTTCAGCTCAAACCCCACCACCACCACCGTCTCGTTCGGCGGCACGATCTGCACGAGCTGCGGATTCGACTCGAAATCATGCACCGTAAACGTCACTGGCGTCAGGTTGCTCCACGCCTCCGAAAGGTGGTGCGTCGCCCGGTCCGTGATCCGCTGCACCAGTCGCTGCTCGATCTGCGTCAGCGGCCGCTGCGGAATGAACAAGTCCGCGTTCGACCCCCCCAGCAGCCGGTCGATGATCGGATAAATAATGAGCGGCGAAATCTCCAGGCAAAGCTGCCCGTCCAGCTGGTCCGCCTTGAGCAGGTTGAAACACGTCGGATTCGGCAGCGAATGGATGAACTCCGAATACGTAAGCTGCTCGATATGGGCGACCGACACCTCGATGATCGTCCGAAGATACCCCGACAACGCCGCCCCCAGGTTCCGCCCAAACCCCTCGTGCAGCGCCTCCAGCGCCCGCATCTGATCCTTCGATACCCGCTCCGGCCGCTTGAAGTCATAAACCTGGACGTCAATCTCCGCCCGCCCCTGCGCCCCATACACCGGCGGCGCCGGCTCTTTCGCCACAACGCCCGTATCCACGGCCGCCAGCAGCGCATCAACTTCAGATTGATCCAGTACGTCCGCCAAGCCGCCCGGCCTCCATGCCTAACAAGCCGACCTATTGAGCCGCCGGGCAAGCCCGGCGCGCGTCGAGAACAGCCGCCCGACGCGGCGTCCATGCCGCACCGGCGCTTATTGCGCATTATCGGGCGTCGGTGCTCCTTTTCTAGAGCCGCCGACCGAAAAGCCGCCCTTAGTGACAGGGCAACCGCAACGGTTATCCACTGAACTGCGACCGATGTCTGGAAAGTGTCCTGTGCCCGGCCGCACAGGCCGGGCCTGCCGCCGTCCGGCAGGGTCTCCTCACCGGGCCGGCGGCACGGTCTCGCACACCCGGCAGCGCTTCTTTAGAGAAGCCAGATGACAAAACCCCATCTTTCCAGTGTGCCTGAAAATGATAAAATAATGATTGATGTTAATGAGGTATGTTTGGTATAGTGTATTCCAACGCCCCGCCGTGCGGCGAGGCCAAAAGGCAGGGGGGTTCAATGTCCAATTGCCCAACGTTCGCGGCCCGCATCCCGGCTCATCCCGCGCGCGAACCGAACCCACGCCCGTGTCCGCAAAAGTCCCTTTCTGTCCACCGCGAACCCATCTCCTCGCCCGATTCCGCCCGAGAATTCCCGAAAACACCCGGCTTTGCCCGACCCCACGCTCCCGGAAAAAACGAACCCACGGCCCAACCGACCTTGTCGAAGTCCTCGCCTTTCATCCGTGTGCATCCGTGCCCCATCTGTGGCTATACCTCTTCCCCCTCTTGCACCGAACCCACCGCCCTGTCCGAATCTGTCCGAATCTGTCACCACGAACCCAAGCCCGCGCGTCCGAACCCGTCCGACCCTGACCGGAAAAGTCCGAACCTGTCCGGATCTTTCCACCTCATCGCAAATGCGCAAAACGAACCCACCGCTTCCCCCAGATTGCCGCCGCCGCCGCGTCTGAGTGAGACGTCTCACGTTCCGCATTCGCACTAAAAAAAGGCTTATAAATCCGGGAATGGTTCGGGATACGCAATGAATTCTATCATTCGGCGGCCACTGAGTAGCGGTTGCCCGGGGGCGTATTCGAGAGGGTCATCATCCGGAGGTTGCATCATGTCACGCAAAGCCATTCAAAAGTTGTGGTCGTCGGCCGCCGTCGTGGAGAGGGCGCTGGTCGAAGGTCTTGAAGAGCGTCGCCTGTTGGCCGGTCACGGTATATCCGCGCCCACCGCCGCCCTCGGCGCCGACGGCGTGCTCAACATCGTCGGCACCCGCGGCAACGACCAGATCACCGTCTCCCTCTCCGGCGGCCGCATCGACGTGGACATGGGCAACGGCAATGTCCAGGACTTTGACGCCCTTGCCGTCCACGCCATCAACGCCTCCGGCGGCAACGGCAACGACGCCATCGACGTCGATCCCAGCGTCGCCGTCCCCGTCACGCTCGCCGGCGGTAACGGCAACGACAACCTCACCGGCGGCTCCGGCGACGATACCCTCGACGGCGGCAACGGCAACGATATCGAGCACGGCGGCGCCGGCGACGACCACGTCCTCGGGGGCAACGGCGCCGACGACCTCCACGGCGACGATGACAACGACGACCTCGACGGCGGCAACGGCAACGACCGCGAGGACGGCGGCAACGGCGACGACAACATGCTCGGCGGCGCGGGCAACGACGACATGGACGGGAACACCGGTGACGACGACATGGACGGCGGCCGCGGCCGCGACGCCATCCGCGGCGGCCAAGGCAACGACGACTTCGTCGCCGCCTCCGACAACACCACCGAACTGGAAGACCGCGGCGCCGACGACCTCAACGACAACGGCCACGACCTCACCGACGACACGTCGCACGAAGACCACGGCGGCCACCACGGCGGCGGCAAACATCAGCCCGATGCCCAAAACACCACGCCCGTGCAAACCGTCGCCAACGACCACGGCAATGACGTCCTGGACAATCACGCCGACGACAATGACGCCCCCGGTACGGACGACCACGGGCAGGACGCGCCCGGCACCGACGATCGCGGCCAGGATGCGCCGGGAACCGACGATAATGGCCAGGACCCCGTCGGCACCGATGATCACGGGCAGGACGCCCCGGGCACCGACGACCACGGCGGGACCACCACCCCCACCAGCGGCGCCGGCGACAACAACTCCGCCACACCGCCGCCCTCCACCGGCGGCGACTACCACGGCGGTGACAACCACGGCGGCGATTCGGGCTCCGGCAACTCCGGCTCCGGTGACTCCGGCGGCGGGAACCACGACCACGGCATCGACGGATAAACGATGCAACAGGGGGGGACTTTAGCTTCGAATCGCCGTCAGCTTGTGAACACAAGTCACGGCGAGCGATCCGTCGCCGACGGCGAATCCTACGCGCTTGGTCGACCCGGCGCGGATGTCGCCGGCCGCGAGGATGCCCGGCACCGTCGTCTCCAGCGGGCAAGGCTCGCGGTCGGCCAGCGGCCAGCGCCCGGACCGCAGCGCGTCGGTCCCCGTGAGGATGTACCCCAGCTTGTCCCGCGCGACGCCTTCGGGCAGCCACGCGCACCCCGGCTCCGCCCCGATGAACACGAACACCGCCGCGAGCGGGAGCGTTTCAACGCGGTCGCGCTCCGCCAACTCGCCGCCGGGATCGAACCCGCGCAGGGTGACGCCCTCCAGCCGCCGCTCGCCGTGCACCGCGGCAATCTCCACCCCCTCGTGCAGTTCAATATTCGCCGCCGCGCGAATCCGCCCCACGAGGTAGTCCGACATTCCCGGCCCCAGCTTCCGCCGCACCAGCAGGTGAACGCGCCGGTCCCGGCAGCACTCGGCCAGGAACATCGCCGCCTGCCCCGCCGAGTTGCCCGCGCCCACGACGGCGACGTCCTGCTTGTCGTACAGGATCGATTCGACCGACGTGCACGCGTAATGGATCCCCGCCGACTCGAACCGCTCCGCCCCGGCCGCCTCCAGCTTCCGCCACCGCACGCCCGCCGCCACGAGCACCGTCTTCGCCCGCAGCATCGTCCCGCAATCAAGCAGGAGCTTGTGGAAATCGGAAGCTCCGGCCGCCGGCTCGATCCGCTCGACCGTCACCGGCGCGACGATCTTCGCCCCAAACTTGAGCATCTGGAGCACGCTGCGCGTCGCCAGCTCCGCCCCCGAAAGCCCGCTGGGAAAGCCGATGAAGTTCTCGATCTTCGACGACCCGCCCGCCTGCCCGCCCGGCCCCAGCCGATCCAGCACGACCGTCGAGACGCCTTCCGAAGCCGCGTACACCGCCGCAGTCATCCCCGCCGGCCCGGCGCCAACGATTGCCAGGTCCACCGAATCCACCGGGCAATGCCGCCACACGCCGGCGCCCTGCGCGAGCTCGCGGAGCCCCGGGTTGATCAGCAGCTTCCCTCCGCCGCACTCGATCACAGGAGACTTCTTCGGCGACCCCCAATTCTCCATCAGCCGCTTGCCCTGCTCCGACGCCGAGTCGAACCACGTGAACGGCACGAAGTTCTTAAACAGGAACTCGCGCACGAGCATCGTGTCGCGGCACTTGCCCGGCCCCACCACCTTGAGCCCCAGCACGCCCGCCGCCGAGAGCAGCCGCCGCCGCTCCTGTGCCGCGATCAGCAGCTTCTCGCTCACGTGCGGCACCTTGTTGAGCATCTCGCGCAGCCGCGGCCCCGGCACGCGCATCAGCTTCGTCGGCCCGCGCGCGATCGCGGTCACGATCACCGGCCTTCGCGTGAGCAGGTCGATGTCCCCGGCGAATTGCCCCGGCCCGTGCGTCACCACGTGCCGGTCGTCGTCCGACGGGTTGATGATCTCGATCGCGCCGGATTCAACGACGAACAGGTCGAGGTCCGCGTCGCCGGCTTTGAAGACGACTTCCCCGTCCTCGAACGAGCAGCACGTCGCCAGCGACTTCAATGCCGCGATGTCACCGGCGTCGAGCTGGGGAAAGGCGATTTCATCCAATTCCGGGTCTGCTGTGGCGGGCATGGCCCTATTGTAGGCCCAGCCCTCATAAGATTGGATACGGCGCGTCGGACCGCTGCCTTACCCGGCCACGTTCCCCACGTCCTCCACCCACGCCTTCACCAGCGGCAGTTCCTCCGCCCCGAAAATCCCGCCCTCCACCAGCCGCTCGTAACAGCGCACCAGGTTCTCCGCCACGGCGCCCGGCCCGCCCTTGAGCTTCACTTCCTCCAGCATCTTCGTAATTCCGTCGTTCTTCAGATACCCCGGCACCTCGTCGGCGAAGTCGCGCATCAGGTTGTGCACGTTGCGCTCCTGGATCGCCTCGGGCGCGTGGAAGACCACGCTTTGGCCCAATTCCCACAGGCACCGCTGCGCGACGAAGGAGCGCCAGATGTCGGTCATGCGGAACGTGCAGAAGCTCGGCAGGTACATCAGCGAATACGCCACCGGCCACCACCACGTCGTCTGGCTGTTGAACGGGCACCACGTCCCCGGCGGCAGCCACACGCTCGGCCGGCCTTTATCGAAATAGAACGGCCGGTCGAGGATCAATCGCCACGCCGCGTCCACGTCGGGCGCCAGGTCCGCCAACCCCTGCTGGATTGGCGATTCCACCTCCGCCACCGGTGCCGCCGCGTCGTGCTCGTAGGATGTCGGATCGGTGATCCGATCCAGCGGCAACCCGCGCGGCCAGATCAGCTCCGACGAGAACAGACGGTACACGTTGAACCACCGCCGGCCGGCGTTGGCCTGTACCTTCTGCGCCTTGCACTTGATCGACCGCAGCGCCCACGCCTCGTTGGGCATGTTGTCGTCGTCGGTCTCGTACACGCACTGCGGCCGCTCGGCCAAGGCGACCAGATAAGCGAGATTCTTGCGAACGTAATGCCCCGTCGGCAGCAGCTTGGCCAGCTTGTACGGCAGCTCCATCTGCTCGGACAGCGGCAGGAAGCGCGTCCCCGCGGCTTCGAACTTCGCCGGCCCCTTCTTGTCCCCCGCGACGAAGAGTTTCGCCCCCACGCCACCCAACCGCCCCACCAGCTCCCGCACGCACCGGGTGGGCTCCTGGATCGTCGTCAACACCGAAACGAGACGCTCGTTCATGAGTGCTCTAATAAAGACAATTCACCGCAGAGGCGCAGAGAGCGCGGAGGAAAGACCGGAGACTTACTTTCCGATTCTCTTCTCTGCGTCCTCTGCGCCTCTGCGGTGAAATCGGATTCAGCAACTAACCCCAGCCGCTTTCGCGCTCCCCGCCTCGGCGGACTTGCGGGCGGCCTTGCGGTCCTTGTGCATCTGCCAGAGGATCTTGAACGCCTCGCCCAGCGACGCCTTGCCCACGCTCTTGCTCGGGCAGCCGTAGTTGATCGGCACCTCCACCCACTTCCAGTCGTGCATCATCGTGCGGATTTCCGTCTGGAAAAAGTGCCGCTTGGACCGCACGCCCCTGGCCACGATGTGGCTGAGCGCCTCGCGGGTGAAGCACTCGAAGCCGCTGGTCATGTCGTGCATCTTCGTTCCCAGGAGCGTATTGGACAGAAACGTCCCGCCGCGGCTGATGAACCGGCGGGAGAACCGGCCGCTGAAGCTCCCGCCGTCCATGAAACGGCTCCCGCCGGCGTAATCCGCCCCGGCCAGCATCGCCTCGCGGAAGTGCGGGATTTCCTCCGGCCTGTGGCTGAGCCCGCCGTCCATCTCGAGGATCCAGTCGCACCCCGACGCCAGCGCCTCCTTGTAGCCGCGGAAATAAGCATCCACGACGCAGCCATTCTCCGGCGCCCAGATGACTTTGATGCGCGGGTCCTGTGCCGCCACCTCGCGCGCCCGATCCACCGTGCCGTCTTTGCAGACGTTGTCAAAGATCAGGAATGCCTGGTCCTGTGGTTGCAACTGCTTGCGCAGCCGTTGGATAAACTCGTCGAACGTATCTTTCTCGTTGGCCAGCGGCGTGACGATCGCCAACCTTCCCATACGATCCTCCCTGCCCGTCGCCGCGGGCGACGCAACTTCCGATTGTAAGGACATTTGTGTGTCTCCCTGGCCGGACGCAATGCGACGATGCCGCCCCGCCGCTCACCCACGCGACCCGGTCATGCGGTCCAACTCCCGCCCGGCGGCGGCAAACGGGGACTGTAGCAGCACCCCGAATCGCCAGCAACGAATAAAGCGGTTCATCAACCGCCAGCCGTTAGCGGCCTGAACCAGGCTCCCGGCCTCACCGTCAACGATGCCGCATTCGCGCCGTTCGCACCCAGGCAATCACACCCATGACGAGCGTGACAACCCCTAGCACGCCGGCCACCCGCAAAACCTCTTTTGCCTCGCCCATCAACTCGGCCGGCGACTCTCCAAAGTTGATGACGACGTTATGGCGCCCGGGGTGAAGGCCGCGCTTTTCAAAATCGTGCCAGACTTCGTTCGGCAGCGTCTGGATCGAAACCGTCCCGCGGAAGGACGCCGCTTTTGACGAAAACCCGCGCCGGTGCCCGTCGTCTACGCAAAGGAACACTTCGGCGTCGGCGGGCAGCTCGCGCGCCTCGCCGAGCAGGGGGACGTACGTTTGCGACCAATGGTGCGCCTTGTACTGCCCCGAGACGTCGATCGCTTCGCGCATCGCCGGCACGCCGCTCACCTCGACCCAGCCGGATTTCGGCTTGGTCCCGCGTTCCATCTCGGCGGCCGTAATCCGGGTCAGGTCGCCGCGCGTCAACGCGACGCCGGCGTCCCAGCCGGCCAGCGCCAGCATGATCATGGTGCCAATCGCCCCCACGACCATGCCAATGTACCAGCCGGACCGCTCCCCGGACCGGATGGATCTGCGCGTGGTGGAGGAGTGTGTCGCCGATCGCGGATGCGGGGGCGCGGAGGCGGGCTTTTTCTCAGTGTCTCCCTTGTTGTGCTGCCTCTTATGGCCTGCCGGCGTGGCGTGATGGACGACGGCCTCCGCCGACGCCTCACCCGTTGTCGCCGGCGCATCGTGCTCGGCCGCCATGGTCGGCTGCGCCTCGTCAGGCCCGGCGGGCCAGAACCGCCCCACCAGCTTTCCCGCCCAGGTGAAGGCGAACGCGCCGCACAGCAGCACGAACATCGTCATCAGCGGCGGATCCATCCTCCCGCCCGTCCACTTCGCCTCCAGGTCACACAGCGCCGCCACCGGCCCGCCGAAGGCGAATAGCCAGTAGAATGTCAGCACCAGCCAGAGGACGCAGGCGATCAGCCACACGTCCTCCACCCAGAATTTGCGGCTCGGCCGGGCCATCGTGCGATTCCTCGAAATGCAGCCGGATTAGAGCACGGGCCGTGTAGCCCGTCCACGCCGCGAAACCTTTTCGCCGGCCGGCGTCGAATGCTGATGGAGGAAAGGACATGTCCGTGTCTAAGAAACTTCTATTCGGCGCGGCGATCGTCGGCTCGCTCGTGCTCGGCAACTCGCCGCGCGCCGCGGACCTCGAAAAACGCGCCCGGGAGGTGGCGCGCGAGCTGCCGTGGCTCGGCGTGGAGGACGCGCTGTTCGACCGGGACCCCCGCCTCGGCCCGCGGCCGCAGCAGGTGGCGCGGGGAATGCAAAAGCTGCGGGAGCTCCAATGGCACGGGCTGCCCGGCGAAGAGCCGCCGCTTGCGGACGTGCGGGCGCTGCTGAAGCACGCCGACCCGAAGGTGAGGACGCTGGGGATCGTGTTGCTGTTCGACCTCGAACGGGTGGACGTGCTGCCGGACATCGCCACCCTCGCCGGCGACGCCGGCGAGACATTCCCCGAGCCGGCGCCGATCGCGGTCACGATCGCCTCCGACCCCGGCGATGCCTGGCCGCTGGAAAAGCGGACCGTGGGCGACTGGGCGCGGGCGGCGATCCGGCCGTACGTCGAGGCGTCGTACGAGCTCGGTCAGGACAAGCTGCTGCGCGACGTGCGGACCGCCGACGCGGCGGCGCTGCGCGAGCGAATCACGAAGTTCGCCGCCTCGCGCGACCCGGCGTCGAGCACGGCTGGGCTTGTCGTCGCGGTGGAGCGGGCGACGGGGGAAATCGAGTCGCTTCAACCCGAACGCGCCGGCCGGGCGGCGGAGGTAATCCGCCGCGTGACGGAGCTGCCGATGCCGCGGCAGTTCTTCGTCGCGCTGCGTGTGGATTTCGAGCGGTTCAAGGGCGAAGGGTACGTCCCGGATTACCTCCTCGCCCTGGCCCGGCGCGTGCCGCGGGAGGCGCGGCTGGCGCCGCTGCGCGGCGAGCGGGGGATCGACGACCCCGACCTGCCGCCGGGGTTTGGATATTCGTACTTCCTCGATCACCCCGTGGATTTGTTCCGCGAATCGGATGCGCGGTTGCTGCTCGACTTGGAACAAAAGGTGCCGGAAAGGCCGTGGTATCCCGGCGACGAGAACCGGCTGGGCAACGCGGCGTACGCGATCGCCGCCGCCCGGCTTCGGCCGGAGGAGGCCGAAGGGGTTTTGACGGCGGCGGTGGGGCGGTACGGCCGTAGACACCAGGACGAACAGCGCATGGCACTCGCGGCGGCGCTGGCGGAACTTGGATCGGACAAGGGCGTCGGCGTGGCGGTGGACTGGTTCTACCGCGAAGACCCGCACGCCGGGTCGTTCGGCGGCGGGAGGGAGGAGTTTCTCGATCGGCTGCACGAGCGCTCGCCGATGCGCTACAAGGCGGCGGTGGCGCGGATCGTGAAAGACGAGCGGCTGAACACCCTCGGCCCGCCGACGACACGCATGCTGCTCACAAGTGTGGAGGGTTATCTGGGGAGGTCACTGGCGGACGAGGAAGACGTGCGGCAGTCCTACGGCTTCGACGAGGCGCAGCAGCGGGGGAAGTTCGAGCCGCTGGGCGAGTGGCAGAAGAAACTTCGCGATACGGCGGAGGAGTGGGATCGATGACCGCAATTGGGCACGGCAACGACGGCGGGCCGGCGAAATGGGAACAAAATCCCGGCCGTGAAGAATGACTCCGGACCCTTATCTGCTCCAGTTCTCTATGGGCAAAGGGCCTTCGAATCGCGTGAGGACCGAGGCGTGGCGAAATGAATCCTGCCGCCGCTTCGCCCGCGCTTGCGCGATGAGGCGGCCACTGTTTAACGTCACGGCTTCCATATCACTCCTGCTCTTGCTCTCCACGGTTGTCCTGTGCGCGTGCAGCTACAAGTTCTATCTTCGCCGGGAATTCACGATCGGCGCTAAGAGCTGGCAATTCACTTCCGATCGGGGGGAGGTGTTGGTGGACAACCTGCCACAAAGAGCGCCATACCTGCGAGACGCTGCCCGTCTTGAGGAGCGCCGGCGTGAGCTCAGGGCGGCGATGGTAACGGCATTGTACCACTCTCGCGACTACACTGGAAACCCCGGAGAGCAGTTACGCGCACCGAAACAGGAATTAGAGCGCGTAAATCTCGACCTGGTGGAGGTGCGGCGCCGATTGGACGCGGTGCCGCCCGTACGACATACCCTCACCTACTCAGCCGTCGCGGCCCTCGCGGCGGTGCTCCCGCTCCTCTGGACTTCCCGGCGTGTGGCCCGCCGGTGGCCCCTTTATCGAATGGTGGAGCAGGCGAAGGGACGTCGCAACACAGGCTGGAAACGGCGCTTTTGGTCGCCGCTATCGCTTGCGCTCTTCGTGATTGTCTGCGTACTTTGGGAGCGAAGCTACCGCAATGTGGATGGCCTTCAATACCGCAGCCAATCCGGCCCGTGTGACACGCTGCATACCCGCTTCGGCGGTTTTCATTATATCCACACCGGTCCGCCGGAAGGCAGCCCGCCCGGGTTCAGGGTGCTCGGAGGTCGCCAGCCCTTGCCCGGCCGCTGTACCGTGGATTCTCCGTCTTCTGGGTGGTTGGGCGTTAGAATGGGAAGGGTGTCGACTTCCTCGTTTGTCTCGGTTCCTGCGTATTTCGTGCTTCTGTGCACCGCATTTATCCCAGCTGTTTCCCTGCTCGCCCGAGTTCGTCAAAACAGGCAGCAACTTCGGGGACTTTGTCGATGCTGCTCTTATGACCTAAGAGGAAATGAATCCGGCGTGTGTCCTGAGTGCGGTACGCCTCTGAATAGCTGCACCTAAACAGGATCTGCTCCGGCTGAAGCGGCTACAGACGCCAATTGCCCTGATATAGCATCGTAGCGGAGAGGGCCCGAGGCCGTTAACTACGATCGAACTACTTTGTAAGGTCCTTCACCCGCAGGTTCCGGAACTCCACCATCGCCCCGTGACCCAGGAAGCCGATGTGCCCCGACTTATTCTGTAGCCCCGGATGCTTCTTGAGCACCTCCGGGTCCTTCGCGTCGTCGAGGTTGGCGTCCACGATGATCGTGCCGTTGAGCGTGACCTTCACGTGCCGACCCTGCGCCATGATCTCTTCCTCGTTCCACTCGCCGACGGGTTTGAGGTGGCCGGCCTTGGCGGGGAAGACGTCGTAGATCGAGCCATGATACTGGGCCGGGCGGATCTCGCGGTTGGGCTTGTGGTAGGCGGGGCCGTTCTCGTCGAGGATCTGGATTTCCATGCCGGTGTAGGCGACATCGCCGGTCATCGGTGCGCGGATGCCAATGCCGTTGTTGGCGCTGGGGGTGAGTTTGAACTCGAAGCGCAGGATGAAGTCGGCGTATTCCTGCTTGGTGAACATGTTGCCGCCGTCGGTCTTGGTCGAATAGATGATGCCGTTCTCGACCTGGTACCCCTTGCCGGCCTTGTTGACGCCTTCGCCCTTGCGGGGCTTGCCGTACACCCAGTTGTCCAGGTCGTGGCCGTTGAAGATCGAGACGAAGCCTTCCTTCTTCTCCTCGTCGGTCGGCTCGTTCTTGGGCGTTGGCTCGGCCCGCACGGCGGCGGCGGGGTCGGCGGGCTGGTTGTAGATCGACTTCTTCTCGTCCGCGCCTCGGGCGCAAGGCACGATCAGACCGGCGGCGAGCAGCAGCGCAAAAGAGATGTGACGCGGCGGTTGCATGAGTTGGACTCCCGTATGAGCAGGCGTTGTGGTCCGCTGAAGCGGACCCCGACCACGGGAGAATTTAGCAGAGACGCGACGCCGCTACCACTTGTCCCGCCTCGATCCGTCCTGCTGCGGGCCGCGGCGGTCGTTGGCGAGGGAGGCGTGGTCGAGGGGCCGGCCCATCGTGAACTTGTACCGGCCGTGGTCTGAGTAGTCGTTCTTCGCCAGCCGGTCCTTGATCTCGTCGAGGCGGGTCTGGGGCAGGGGGTGCGTCGAGAGGAATTCCGGCTGCCGGCCGCCGGCGCTGGCCTGCTGGAGGATCTCCATGACACCGAGCATCGCCTGCGGGTCGTAGCCGGCCTGGGACATGATCTTCATGCCGTACCCATCCGCCTCCGATTCATCCTCACGGCTGAAGTGGAGTTGGGCCATCTGATTCGCCATCTGCGCCGCGGCGGCGGCCATGTATCCGCGGCTGTCCCGGTCCCCACTGGCGCCGACGCCCACCGCCGTGGCGAGCGTCGCCCCGAGCTGCCCCTTGGCCATGTGCTCGGCGGCGTGGCGGTTGATGACGTGCCCGATCTCGTGCCCCAGCACGCCGGCGAGCTGCGCCTCGTTCTGCAGCCGGTCGAACAACGCCCGCGTGATGAACACCTGCCCGCCGGGCAGCGCAAACGCGTTGATCGTTCGCGGGTCATTGAGCAGGCGGAAGTGGAAGTTGCCCACGTACGGGCTGCGGGCCGCCTCGCTGTTTTGCACGATCCGGTTGCCCACTTCCGCGACCAGCGCCGCCGCCGGGTCGCTGCGCGGATCGACCGCGCCGCCCATCTGCGCCGCCATCTGCGGCGCCGCCTCCAACCCCAGCGCCTTCTCCTGGTCCACCGACATCTTCACGTGCTGGACTTCGCCGGTGACGGGATTCTTCTGCCGCGAACTGTAGTAGCTGATGATCCCGCCCAGCGCGATCACCACCGCCACGATCCAACTGACGTTCAGGCCGCGCCTGGAAGATCCGTTTCCGTATCCGAAGAGAGGCATGAGGTCCTTTCCAAACCCGAAATCCGAAACCCGAAATCCGAATCAATGACGAATGACGAAGTCCGGATGACGAAACGGCGCCTGGTGGTTCCTCTTGTTTCGTCATTCGTCATTCGAATTTGATTCGTCATTCGGGTTTCGTCATTCGGGTTTCAGTGGTTATGCACCTGCGACCGCGTGCTTGTTCTCGCGCACGAGCCACCTCGCCGTGTCCGACAGCTTCTGGTGCGCCAACTCGCACGCGTAATCCACGCGGATCGCCCTGCGATAGCCTTCAATCCGCGCAACCGGGTCCTGCTCGGCGTCCGCGGCAATCAGGAACGGCGAGTGGAGGCGTTCCCACATCGCCATGACGTGCGCGTACGTCTCCCACGTGCCTTTCTGCGGCCCCTGGGGGAGCTGAGCTTCCGGAAGCACGATGCTGTGCGGCGGTAATTGGGGGAGGAGCTCTTCCGCGTCGCGCACCGGCACGCCGGCAGGGGGGAGCGGTTGGTCTTCGCTTGGAATGATGGCCACGATCTTGCCGCCGTCCGCCAGCCGATAGACGGCCGCGAGGAAAGTCTCGACGTACAGCGCGTGCTGCCTCTGGAGCCGCCGGACTTCCAAAGCCGGCGCGATCGAACCCCACCCGGCCACGAGGAGCTGGCCGTGCGGGTAATTCTCAATAACGTGCCGCGCCTCGATCTGGTCGCCGGGACCTTCCGCGATCAGGTCAAGGGAGACGGTCCCTTCGCCGCAGCGCTGGCGGCGCTGCCGGCGGGCTTCCTGGAGCGGCATGTAGAGCCGCGAAAGCGTGTCGAAGTCTCGAGCGGCCCACGCCTCGCGCTCGACGGCCGCGAGCGTCGCATCGGCCTCGAGGTATTCCATGCGCATGAGCTGTTGCTGCCCGAGGTCGCAGCGGGACTGCAGGTCCGGCGGGGGCGCGGCGGCTGTCGCGGTCATACGCGCGATTGTATGGCCGCCTCATCCCGAGCGGGAGGTGGAAAGAATCGCCACCGCAGCGGCCGGCACCAGCGGCAGCCCGGCCAACAAAAGAAAAGGCCCCGGGCTCCGCGCCCAGGGGCTTGCAATGGTGTGGGCTGAATGAAGGCTATTCGCAGATGCGGTGGCGGAGCGATCGCAGTGCGGCACGCCACTGCGACGTGGTCTCCGTCGTTTCGTACAAAAGGATGTCCGAGAGCGAGACGAAATCCCGGTTCTCCAGCGCCAACTTGATCTGCCGAAGCTGCCCCGTGAACTCGGCCAGCAGCCCCGTCAACGGCCGCCCGCCGACGTGAATCGCGTTCAGGTCGATGCGCAGCAGCTGTGCGGTCTTGAGCACCGATTCCTGGGCGTGCTGCCAGGTCGAAAAACAGCCGCTGAGGCGCTCCATGGCCTTGACGTTCTGGTTCCGCAGCAGCAGGTCGGATGCTTCGGACTTCAGCCGGTCCGCCTCGTTGAGCTGCTGCTCGACCTCGGCCAGGACTTCCAGCGCCATCGCGCGGGGCTCGGCGGTCTCGATGAAGACGGTATGCCCGGCGAGCGTGGACTGGCGGATCACCGGGAGGTGGTCCAGGTCGGGCTCGCGGCCGTCGATCAGCACGTGAACCACCAGGCGGTTGTCGCGCTGAAGGTGGGCGAGGACCTGCCCCACGGTCTGCAGGCCGAGCTGCTCGGCGGCGAGGGGCTCGTGATCGACGGTCACGGACATGGCGGCTCCTTGGTTGCGGCGGCGGTGCGTCGGCGAATGCCAACGATCCTGCCGGGGGTCTTATCGGCCGGCCGGACGTGGCAGCTTGACCGGGTCCGATAAGTCACCCGCCCGCGGATTCCCCTCCAAGGGCGGGCCAGATCGTACAGGAGCGCGCGGAGGCGGCGAAAGCTTTTTGTTTCGGATGACAAGTCTTTGTGAGAGGCGTTACGGATTGCGCCGGCGGCGCCGCGCCCGATTCCCGCGGCTAAGTCTCAGACCCGCTAGGGCTTGAGCCTCAACGGGAGGTGGATGCTGAAGGTCGTTCCCTTGCCGACCTCCGAGGCGACTTCGATCCTCCCGCGGTGGCGCTCGACGATCTCCTTGCAGATCGTGAGCCCCAGCCCGGTGCCCTTGGCCTCGCCGCGCTTGGCGGTCCCCTTGGTCGTGAAGAACGGCGTGAAAATCTTGCCCAGCAGCTTGGGCGGGATGCCCGGGCCGGTGTCGATCACCTGGAGGCGGACTTCGTCGGCCTCCGGCAGCTCGGCCGCCTTGATCGTCAGCGACCCCCCGCGCCCCAGCATCGCGTGGCGCGCGTTGATCAGAAGGTTCAGCAACACCTGCTCCATCTGCACCGGGTCGCAGTACACGCACAAGTCCGGCTGCACCTGCACGCGCAGCGCGATGCCGTCCTTCTGCGGGTCGCGCGCGAGCACGAGCAGCACTTCTTCAACCAGGCGCTGGACGGGAATGTGGTCGTAGCTCGACTGCCCGCGCGCCAGTCCGAGCATCGACTGGCAGATCTTCCCCGCCTTGGTCGCCGACTGAAAGGCCTTCGTCAGGGCCTTCTTCACCAGCTCCATGTCCGGCTCTTCGCCGCCGGCACTCTGCAGGGCGTACTGCGAGTAACTGACGATCGGCGTGAGCAGGTTGTTGAACTCGTGCGCGATGACCGCCGCGATCGTGCCGATGGTCGCCAGCCGCTGGGACTCGGTGAGCTGCTCGTGCAGCGCGTCCAGGCGGCGCTGCGCCTCGGCCAGCTGCTCGGCCAATTCCTCGACGGGCAGGACGGTGGAAGGGGTGGGGTTCTCGCTCACTCTGCGTGTTTATCGGCACGCACGGGGGGGTGGCTTCAGGGGAGCGGGGGGGCTTGCCCGCACGCGGCAAGCGATGGCATTTATCGGACGAGGGGCCTTTTCGCGGCTGCGCGTGGCGTTAAGGCCGTGACTTTCACCCACTCGGCGGCCGCCGCCGGCGAAGCAGACGAGAGTCAAGGCGGTGATCGTGAATAATCGGAAGTGGAAGCCGGGAACGGGCCACGCGTGGAACCGCGACTAGCTCCGGCGGGCCGGGGAAGAAAGGGCACCGCCGGGTGACACTTCTATTTCGGCTTGCGCGCTGACAGTTCTACTTCTTTACGACAGCGGAGGCGCTGGGCTCAGGCGGTTGCGGCGAGCAGTTCCGCCGCCACCCGCCGCACGTGCCCTTCCGGCAATTCCGGATAAATCGGCAGCGCCAGCACCTCCCGGCACGCCCGCTCGCTCTCCGGGAAATCCCCCTCCTTGTACCCCAGGTATTCGAAACACTTCTGCAGGTGCAGCGGGATCGGGTAATAGACAGCCGACCCAATCCCCCGCTCGGCCAACGCCCGTTTCACCCCGTCGCGGTCCGACACCCGCACCACGTACTGGTTGTAAATACTGTAATTCCCCTTCTCAATCACCGGCGTCTGCACCTTACTGCCCGCCAGCAGCTTATCGTACAGCGCCGCATTCTTCCGCCGCCCCTCGTGCCACTCGTTGAGGTATTTGAGCTTCACGTTCAGCACCGCCGCCTGCACCGCCGCGAGGCGGAACATCCCCCCGATCATCTCGTGGTGGTACGTGTGCCCCGACCCGTGCACCCGCAGCTTCCGGCACGTCTCCGCGAAGTGATCGTCGTCCGTGCAGATCGCGCCCGCGTCCCCGAACGCCCCGAGGTTCTTGGTCGGGTAAAAGCTGAGGCACCCGGCGAACCCCAGCGAGCACGCCGCCTTCCCGTTGCGCTTCGCCCCGATCGCCTGGGCCGCGTCCTCGATCACCCGCAGGTCGTGCCGCGCCGCCACGGCGTTGATTTCCTCCATCCGCGCGCACTGCCCGAACAGGTGCACCGGGATGATCGCGCGCGTCTTCTTCGTCACCGCCGCTTCGATCTTCGAAGGGTCGATGTTGAACGTCCGCGCGTCAATGTCCACGAACACCGGCCTGGCCCCCAGCCGCGCGATCGAACCGGCCGTAGCGAAAAAGGTAAACGTGGGGCAGATGACCTCGTCGCCGGCCCCGACGCCGATCGCCATCAATGAGCAGAGCAGCGCGTCCGTCCCGCTGGATAGCCCGATCGCGTGCTTCACGCCGCAGTAGTCCGCCAGGTTCTTCTCGAACTTTTCGACGTGCGGCCCCAGGATCAGCGCCTGCGCGTCGCAAACCTCGTCGATCGCTCTGCGGATTTCGTTGCGGATCGGGAGGTACTGTGCCTGAAGGTCCAGAAGCTTGACGGAGGCGGCGGGCGCATTCCCGGTGGGGCTCACGGTGCTCATACGCGAAAAAGTAAGGCCGGCGCGCCCGAAATCAAAGTGTGCGGAGGAAACTCGGGAATTTTCGAACCTTGCCGGGCTATAGTCTCCCCGGGCGGGTGAGGCGCCGCGCGTGGAAGAACAGGAATTCCGACGGATCGCGTTGGAGGAACTGTCGGCCGTTTACCGGCTGGCGGTGCACCTCTGCCTCAACCCCGTGGATGCCGAAGACCTCGTGCAGGACACCTACGTCCGCGCGTTCCAGGCCGCGGCGTCCTTCACCCTCGGCGCCCATGGCATCCGCCCGTGGCTGTTCAAGATCCTCAACAACCTGTTCCGATCAAGGCTGGAGCGGCAGCGGCTCGAGCCCGTCGCCGTCGAGCAGCCCGAAGCACACGCCACCAACGCCGGCGATGCTCCCCCCGCAACGGCCGGACAGGACCTGTCCGACCTGGATTGGGAGCAGGTGGACGGGCGCCTGCGCGACGCGATCGACGCCCTGCCGTACGAGCAGAAGGTCGTATTCCTGCTCTGGGCCGTGGAGGACTTGAAATACCGGGAGATCGCCGACGTCCTGGGGATGCCGATCGGGACCGTGATGAGCCGCCTGCACCGCGCCCGCTCGACGCTTCTGGCGCAGCTGGCGGACCTTGCCGCCGAGGTGCACGTCCCCGGAAAACGCGGCGCAGCCCGCGGGCATAGCGGTGGATGGATGAAACCCGCGGGGGGAACCGTTTAGCCTTCGGAAGCCATGATCCCCGACACCGGCGGACAGTTTCAGCAAGGCCACGACGGCGACGCGCCGCCAGACGATCGCGACGCGCGCGACGCCGCGCTGCACCAGAACCTGCGCGCCGCCGCCAGACGCACGATCTTGCGGCACAGCCCGCCGGTGCCGCCGGCGCTGCGCCGGCAGATCGAGGCGCTGCCGGCCGTGACCACAAAGACCGCCACCGAACGGCGGCCGGCATTCCGCTGGCTGCCCGCGGCTGCGGCGGCGGTGCTCGCCTTGGCTGCGACCGCCCTCGTACGCTTTGCGATTTCCCAGAAAAATCAGGATGTGACTCTCGCGAGCCATTCCGGGAAAACGCCGCCTCAGCCGTCGCAATGGCAGGTCCCCGTTGCCCTTGCCTCGGCGGCGACCGACGTGCACCGGCACTGTTCGGCGATGAAGAACCATTTCGTGGACGGGCGCTTTCCACGCGACCTGCGGGCGCTGCCCGGTCCGGCACGTGAATTCTTCGGCGGCCGATACGCCGGCGTCCCCGACTTAACCGCAATCGGCTATGAGTTCGCCGGCGCCGCCCCGTGCCCCATTCCCGGCGGAAAGACCCTTCACGTGCTCTACCGCTCCATCGCCCATCCGACACTGCACCTCAGCGTGTTTTTACAGGTCTATACCGGCCAAATCACGATCGATGACGACAAGGCCTACACCGCCGCCGGCAGTGAGAACGCGCCACCCATGGTGGTTTGGCGCACCGACGATCTGATCTACTACCTGGTGGGGGATGTTCCCGGGGCGGTCCAGCAGACGGCAGGCCGGATGGGAATTCCCGTCAAACTGTGACTCGGCGCCACGCCGAAGCGCCCGCACAAGGCGCCCATTCCCGCCACTTCTAGAGTTACACCCTCCCGCCTGCTAGACTGCGCCATTCCAGTGACCAGCACGAATCCGAGGACATGGGCAGGCGCGGCGGCCGTGGCGATTGCCGCCACGTGCGCACTGTTTGCATGTGGCTGTTCCCCAGAGGTTTACAGCCGGTCGGCCGACGCCCAGGTACAGCAGATACTCAGGGACCGCCAGAAGCAGACCTTGGGCTATCAGCCCCCCACGGACCTGCCCGCCGACCGCCCTTCGCCGCCCACGACGCAGGCGTTTGAGAAGGTACCCACTACCCCCATCCCGCCGGAACTGCCCTCGCCCATGGAGCCGTTCCCTCGGCAGGGGATCTACAGCCGGCTCGGGCCGACTTTCCCCGTCTCCGTCGTCGATCCCAAGGAGCTGGAAGAGTTCGGCGTCGCGGCGGCAATCAGCCGGGCCAGCCGAAGGTTGCGCCTCGGACCACCGGCGCCTTGGGAAACCGCCATCCGCCTGGACCTGTTCGGATGCCTCCGTTATGCCGGCGAACACAGTCGCGACTACCAGACCCAGCTTGAAAACCTGTACCTCGCGGCGCTGGACGTGACCCTCCAGCGGCATTTTTTTGACCTGATTCCATTCGCTCAGACCGGACTCAAATACGATGGTGGACAGCAAACCGTCAAATACAATTCCGCCCTAACCGCTTTTACAAACGCCGGCGTCAAGCAGAAGCTCCCCTACGGCGGACAGATCGTCGCACAAGCGATGGTGGACTTTGTAGATGCGCTCAACGCGAAAACCGCCAATGCCGAAACGGCGACGTTAGCATTGAGCGGTTCGATCCCGCTGCTCCGTGGCGCCGGGACCGTGGCGCTGGAACCGCTGATCAGCACCGAACGCGAGTTGATCTACTCCGTGCGAGGATTCGAGGATTTCCGCCGCGGCTTTATCGTCAGCGTGTCCCGCAGCTATTTTAACCTGCTGACACAGCAGAACGGCCTCCTGAACCGCCAGTTGAACTACACCAATCTCCAAAGCCTCACTGAGCGTACCCAAGCCCTGTACGACGCCGGGCGGCTGACATTCATCCAGGTGCAGCAGGCCATGCAGGCGCAGCTCAGCGCCGAAGCGACCCTCGTTGATGCCCAGGCGAGCTATCAAAGTGCCGTGGACCAATTCAAGATCGTCCTGGGAATGCCGGCCGAGGAGGAGCTGTCTATCGTCCCGGTGTATCTCGACTTACGTCTCCCCCGGCTGGATAGCGATCAGGCGGTCGCGTTCGCCAGAAAGTACCGCTTGGACCTTCAAACCGCACGGGATCGCATCGAAGACGCTCACCGCAACGTCCACAACGCTGAAAACGGACTGCTGCCGGACCTGGACTTGGCGGCCAACGTCCAGACGGGCAATCGCCCCAAATCCGACGCGGGCAACATCGTCGGCGACGAGACGACCTACTCGGCCAGCCTCACCCTCGACCTGCCGCTCGACCGCGTCGCCGAGCGCAACATCTACCGGCGTTCGATCATCAATTTCCATCAAACGCAGCGGGATTTCGAGGAATTGGAGGACAGGATCGCGATCGCCGCCCGTGACGCGGTGCGGGCGATCGCCTCGGCGCAAACCGCGCTTCGCATTCAGGAGGTCAGCATTCGCCTGGCCCAGTCGCGACTCGATTTTGCCAATGAGCGGCTGAAGCAGGGAATCGCCACGGCACGCGACGTGGTGGATGCACAGACTTCGCTTCTCCAGGCTCAGGACGCCTACGAACGCGGGCGGGCGCAGCTGCAAACGTCGCTGCTGCAATACCTTCAACAGACGGGGCTGCTTCGCGTCGCCGCCGACGGCGGTGCACTTGGGGAGGCGATTAACCCCACCGGCGAAACGAACAAAACGGCCGGCGAACGGTAAGATAGAATAAGTCCTCGGGCCATCCGAACCGCGCCCGTCATCCGCTCGAAGTCATCAACCGCAGCGCAGAAGACCTCCATGAGCATTGCCGCAATTCCGACCGAAGTCGCCTCACGTCCCCGCCGCAGCCTTCGCCGGCTAGTTCTGCCGTCGGTCCTGGCGCTGATTGCCGTCGGTGCGGTTGTGGCCTGGCGCGTTTACGGCAGCGCCGGCGCGCCGCCGGCGGTGACCGGGACGTTTTATTCCATCCACCCCATGGACCTCGAGATCAAGTTTACGAAAGATGGCGAGCTCCAGGCGATCAACAGCATCGAGGTGATCTGTCAGGTGGAGGGCGTCTCCACCATCCAGACGCTGGTGAAGGAAGGCACGTTCGTGAAGAAGGGGGACGTGCTCGTCACGCTCGACTCCTCGGCCATTAAGCAGCGCATCGAGGACACGACCCTGTCCCTGCAACAGGCCGAAGCGGATTTGATCACCGCCAAGGAGATGAAGGCCATCCAGGAGAGCCAGAACGCGACGAACTTCGAGGCGGCGCAGATTGCGGTGACGCTGGCCAAGCTCGACCTCCAGCAGTACACCGAAGGTAGCTACCCCCAGCAGCTGAAGGATGCGCAGGTGAACGTCGAGATGGCCAAGATCTCGGTGGACAACGCCGACGCGGACCTGAAGCAGACCAAGGAGCTGTTCGCCAAGGGTTTCGTCACCGAGGCGGACATGAAAAAGTCCGAGCTAGCGCTGGTGACGGCCAACAACGCGTGGGAGAAGGCCAAGACGTCTCTGGAGGTGCTGACCAAGTACCAGCACGAAATGGACGAGGCGGCGAAGAAGAACGCGATGGTAGTCGCGGAGCAGAGGCTGATCCGCACGCAGCGAGAGAACGCCGCCATTTTGGCGCAGAAGAGCGCCGACGTTCAGGCAAAGCAGGAGGCTTTGGCACTACTAAAGCGACGCCAGGAGCACCTCCAGGAACAGTTCGACGCCTGCACGATCAAAGCCCCTTCGGACGGCATGGTCGTTTACGCCTCCACCAGCGAACGCTACTCGCAGACCCAGATCCAGGAAGGGGCACAGATCCGCGAAAGGCAGCTGATCCTGCGGCTGCCGGAGACGGCGAGCATGAAAGCCGTCCTGCGCGTGCCCGAATCCATGGTGCCCAAGCTCCAGGAGGGCCAGCGGGCGATGGTCAGGATCGTCGGCGTGCCGAACAGGCTGGGCGCGACGTTGACCAAGATCAGCATCCTTGCCGACAACCAGTCGCGTTATTTCAATCCGGATCTCAAGGAATACCCCATCGATTTAACCTTGGACGATACCCCGGCCAACATGAAACCCGGGATCGGGTGTCAGGCGGAGCTGTTCATCAGCCGCTACGAACACGTCTTAGCGGTGCCACTGGCATCCATTTACGTAGCCGGCGGCGACAGTTACGTCTTCATCAAGGACGCCGACAACGTCAAACCCACCAAGGTCACAATCGGCGCCACCAATGAAACCGACGCCGAGGTGAAGCAGGGGGTGGCGGCGGGGCAGGAGGTCATCATTCTCCAGAGCGGCCAGGGTCGGGAACTCCTGGAGCGGGCGGGGATTAAGGTAGCGCCCGCAACGCGGCCGAGCGAGGGGTGGGGGAAGAAGCGCCGGAATACGTCCCAGCAGCAAACGCCGGCCGTACCAGCCGCCCAGAAGACGGCCGGCGCGGGAGGGGCGGACAAGGTCCCCGCGAAAGCGGGGCGCTCATAGCGGGCAATTCAACAGGGGGGGAGAAGGTTCATATGAGTGCTCAAGTGCGGTAAATGGGACAATTGGCGAGATTGCTCCGGCCGCTATGTTTGCGCTGATGGAGGACTCCGCGGGGGTGGAACTAATCGACGTGCGCACCGGGGCCGAGTATCGCGAGGTCCACGCCGAAGGGGCGCGCCTGGTCCCGCTGGATCAACTGAACGTCCAGGCGGTGGCAGGGGGGCACAAGGACATGGCCAAGCCGTTCTACCTGATCTGTAAATCCGGCGGACGCGCGCGGCAGGCGGCGGAACGATTCCGGCTCGCGGGGGTGCAGAATGTGATCGTTGTGGAGGGGGGCACGGCCGCGTGGGAGGCGGCGGGGCTCCCGGTGATGCGCGGCAAAAAGACGATCTCCCTGGAGCGACAAGTGCGGATTGCGGCAGGGTTTCTGGTTCTTATCGGTGTGTCGCTAGGGTTCGCGGTGCACCCGGCATTCTTCGGCCTGTGCGCCTTCGTCGGCGCCGGGTTAATGTTCGCGGGGGTGACCGGTTGGTGCGGGATGGGGATGCTGCTGGTAAAAATGCCATGGAACCGAGTGGGTGCGCAGCCGCTCGGGGGTCAGACTTGTTGCGGCTCATAGGATCGGCAAAGGTTTCTCAGGGTTAGCACTTCTGCACGTTTTGTCCGCGTAAAATGTTAGGTGATTGCGGCAGGCGCGGCGGCTTCGCCGATGAGGGAGCTCGATAAGTGCTTGCTCGGGCGACCCATGCGTTCGCGAGGGGCCGATCGGACGCATGAATAAATTGATTTGACAGCCGTGCAAAATGTTCTACACTGCACTGACACCATTCGGTAGGGCTATCGGTGTAGGGCACTTGGTGCCCCCGCATTAGCAGATAACTTGGGCAGTACCCCCATCGCGTTCGCGGTGCGCTTGTAGGGCAGGCACTGGCGTGTGGATGGGGAGTGCATTAGTTACCGCCTTTGGAGGGCTGTAACGGTGCGCGGTGAGTGGCTTCAGGGGTTTGAGAAGGTGAGGAGATATGCGCGAAGGGAGCAGTTTGGGTAGGAGGATCTTGGGCGGTCTGCGCCGTGTGCTGGTCGCGGGCGTGGCGGTATGTGCCGTCGCCTACGTGCCAGTTGCGTCGGCGGCGATGATCGACATCCACGCCTCGGGGTTAACCCCGGCTTCGTACACGAAGAATGTCACTGGTGGCGGGACGCTGACCGTTGACGTCACGAACAACTTTTTCACGACGAAAGTTGGGGCGAACGCGGCGAGTCCGGCCGGGGCTGGAAGCTTCGACCTGAACATCACGTTTAATCCGGTGAGCAACAACGGCGCCGCGACGTTGGCCAACGCCGGGGGGACGGGCTTCGGGTTCAAGGTGACCGCGCCGGGCCCGCAGACGGTGACGGCCGCGTTTGGGACCGCTGGTATCACGTGGATGTTGATGAGCGGCAATACGTACATCACGATCCCGAGCTACCTCGTCAACAGCTCGGCCGGGGTAGGCAATCTGTTGATTCAGATCAACAGCTTCGATCCGGGGTCGCAGATCACCACCGATCCTTCGCATCCCCTGACACTCCAGGCGGACGTTTACGCTAGTACGGCGGATGTGCCACTCCCCAACACGGCAACCGCCTCGATCGTGCTGCTCTCAGGAACGGGCGCCTGGGCAGCTCTTCGCCGGCGGCAGTTGGCTTAGCCACGGTCCGTTATTCCAGTCGTTAGCTCGAGCCATTCGAGGCCAAGAGAGGGCAAAACTCGAAGGCCGGGTGCTTTGTTTCTCCTCTTAACCGTAAAGGACGGGGTCTCATGTTGACGAGGGTACGCCGCACAGCGCGGGCGTCGCTTGCTGGTCTTGTGTCTGCTCGTTCCGAGAGGTCCCGGAGGGCGCGGCTTGCGACACGGGCGGCCGCAGCGGCGGCGGTCGGGATGGTCTGCGAGCAGCTCGAAGAGCGCCGCCTCATGGCACTCATCGGCGTTGACCCGACGAGCACGTTCCCCGATATCCAGGGCGGTGACCCCGGCAGCATCACCTATCACAACGGCGTCTTCGACGCCTCCGCGGCGAACATCACCTTCGTCCAGTCGCCGGGTGTCCCCATCGCCATCACACCCGACGCCAGCAACATTAACCTGGCCAACGTCCACATCCTGGTGAACAACGTCGCCCAGCCGACCTCCCTCGGCCAGACGGACCTGACCGTCGAGGGTCACGTCACCATCGGCACCAACACTTACGACGGCGTGCTGATTACCGGCAAAATCGAGCAATTCGGATACGACTTCGGCAACCTGCCCTTCCCGGCCCCCCTCAACTTCGGCGTCGGCACCTTCGACTTCCGCTTCCACGCCACCGGCGGCCTGCTCGAGTCGATTTACTTCTCCGGGAGCGACGTAGGCATGCGGATTACGGGGAATAACGCCGGCCCGTTTTCCTCCAGCTTCCTGGCCGCTCCATTTGCCGACCCCAACGGTTTTGATCTGCTCTCCGGCGTAAAGACCGACATCGTGCCCATGATCGGGCTGACCACGACGCCCTTCGTCACCACGACGACCGGCGGCGGGCACTTCGCGACGATCGGGTTCTGGCACAACAAGAACGGCCAGGCGACGATCAACGCCTTCGACAGTGGGCCGAACTCTACTGTACTGGGCAATGCCTTGGCCGGCGCTTACCCGAACCTGTTCGGCGCCGCTAACATCTACGGCGCGCCGAGCCTCGCGGGCCAGACCAACGCCCAGGTCGCTCAGATCTATCTGAACCTGTGGACGCCAAGCGGGCTGCAGAAGAACACGTACGTGCAGGCGTTCGCCGTCGCACTGGGTTCTTACGCCTCCGGCGGCGTGGGCACGTTCAACGTTGGCAACAACGGCGCCGCTTTCGGCGTGGCCAACGGCACGACGCTCACCGTCCAGCAGATCCTCACGGCGGCGAACAACGCCTTCACCCCGTCCACCGGCCTGTTCTTCGGCGGTGATTCGACCAAGACCAGCGCCCTGAATACCGTCCTGAACGACATCAACCAGAGCGGCGAGAGCCCCAGCGGGCCGGTCGTGTCAAGCGGCGAGAAGCTGAACGACTCGGCGACGCTCAGCGGCGGGGCGATCCCCACCGGCGGCACAATTACCTTCTACCTAATGGCCCCGGGTTCCACCGCGGCGACGCCGCTCAGCAGCGCTGTGTACACCGACGTGGTGACGGTGAACGGCAACGGAACGTATAGCACCGCCACGATGGGCACCAATTCCGGCGGCTACATGCCGACGATGACGGGCGTTTACCAGTGGGTGGCCGTGTACAGCGGAGACGGGGTCAACCCCAGCATCACCAGCGCCTTTGGCGAAGAGCCGGAGCGGGTCGGGCAACAGAGCCCGACGGTCCTGGTGACGGTGCCCAGCGTTACCGCCGTCACCCTCGGGATGCCGGCGGTTCTGAAAGACACGGCGGACCTGGAGCAGGGCGTCAACCCGACCGGCACCATTACGTGGGACCTCCTGGGGCCCGACGGCACGACCGTGCTGGACCACGAGACCGTGAACGTCGATCACGGCAACGGCACGTACACGACGCCGACGGGATACACGCTGCTCCCCAATTCCCCGGTGGGCACGTACCAGTGGAACGCCACCTACAGTGGCGACGACAACAACATCGGCGACAGCTTTATCGGCGATCACAGCGAGCGCGTCGTGGTGAGTCCGTCGCCGGCCATCACGACCACGCCCTTCGTCACCACGACGACCGGCGGCGGGAGCTTTGCGACCATCGGGTTCTGGCACAACAAGAACGGGCAGGCCACGATCAACGCCTTCGACAGCGGGCCTACTTCGACGAATCTGGGCAACTTCTTGGCCGCCCACTACCCGCACCTGTTCGGCGCGAGCAATCCCTACACGGGCACTAGCCTCGCGGGCCTGACGAACGCGCAGGTGGCCAGCGTCTACCTGAGCATGTGGACGCCCAACGGTCTGCAGAAGAACACGTACGTGCAGGCGTTCGCCGTCGCATTGGGTTCGTATGCCTCCGGCGGGGCGGGCACGTTCAACGTGGGCAGTAATGGGGCGGCGTTCGGCGTGGCGAACAATACCACGCTCACGGTCGGTCAGATCCTGACGGCGGCGGACGCCAACTTCACCCAGTCCACGGGCCTCTTCTACGGCGGCGATTCGACTAAGACCAGCGCCCTCAACAACGTCCTGAACGCGATCAACCAGAGCGGCGAGAGCCCCAGCGGGCCGGTGGTCTCCAGCGGCGAAAAGCTCAACGACTCGGCCACGCTCAGCGGCGGGTCGATGCCGACCGGCACCATCACGTTCTACTTGTTCGCCCCCGGCGTCACGCCCAACGGGACGTACAGCAACAACGCGTACTCCGACGTCGTAACGGTCAACGGCGACGGCACGTACACGACCGCCAGCGGGAGCAACGCCGGCGGGTACATGCCGACCATGACCGGCACGTACCAGTGGGTCGCCGTCTATAGCGGTGACGGAAGCAACGTCAGCGTCACCAGCGCGTTCGGGTCGGAGCCGCAGACGGTCGGGCAGGAGAGCCCCACCCTGCTGAAGACCACGCCGAACGTAACGTCGATCCTCCAGGGCACGCCGACGCCGGTGACGGACACGGCGACGTTCATTCAGGGGGTCAATCCGACCGGGACGATCAAGTTCGAGCTGGTGGGGCCGGGCAGCACGACGCTCTACACGATCACGGTCAACGTCAATGGGAACCAGGATTACACGGCCCCGGTCTTTAACCTTCCGGCGGGCGCTGCCGTCGGCACCTACCAGTGGAATGCCTACTACAGCGGCGACGCCAACAACCAGGCGGACAACTTCGTCAACGACCCCGCCGAGCGGTTCACGGTCGTCGCTGCGGCGTCGATCAACGGGACGGTCTTCTGCGACAACGATCTCGACGGCGTCCTCGACTCCGGCGAGACGCGCGAGCCGGGTGCGATAGTCACGCTCTACAACAACTCCAACGTCGCGGTCGGAACCAAGACCACCGACTCTAACGGCAACTACTCGTTCACGGGTCTGGCGGCCGGGACCTACACGGTCAAGCTCACGACGCCGTCTTCGGGCGACCTCGCCGAGCAGAGCCACGGGGCCGTGACGATCGCCCAGAGCTATGCGGTTACCCTCAACTCCGGCGACAGCGCGACCGGCAAGAACTTCGCCGAGGTGGATTACGGGTCGATCAGCGGCACGGTCTTCCTGGACGTTGACGACAACGGCATGCAGGGCGGCTCCGGTGAGACGGGCATTGCCAATGTAAGCATCACGCTTACCGGCACCGACTACCTCGGCGCCGCCGTCAGCAAGACCACCACGACGGATTCCAACGGCCACTTCTCCTTCCCGAACCTCCTGCCCAGCAACTCGACCGGGTACTCGGTCAAGGAGACTACACCGGCCGGCTATCTGGATGGGACCGACAAGGTCGGGACGGTCAATGGCGTGCTGACCGGCACGGAGGCGACCAACGACACCATCTCCGGCATCGTCCTTGATGGCTGTGACAACGACGCCGTCAACTACACCTTCGGCGAGCACGGCATCTTCCACGGCCTGACCGCCACGATCGGGTTCTGGCACAACCAAAACGGCCAGTCCCTGATCAACAGCTTCGGCACGACCTCCAACGGGCTGACGCTGGCCAACTGGCTGGCGACCAACGCCCCGAACCTGTTCGGGAAGAACGCCCCGGCGTTTAACGTGAACGCGACGACCGGCACCAACCTGACCGGCCGCTCCAACGCCGACGTGGCCAACTACTTCCTCAGTATCTTCGGCGTCACCGGCAACAAGGCGTACGCACAGGTTCTGGCGACGGCATTTGCGGTCTTCACGACGACCAACTCGCTCGACACCGGCGCGACCAGCCGGGCGCTGGCGACGAAGTTCGGCTTCACGCTGTCCAACACCGGCACTGGCGCTACCACGTACACGGTGCCATCGGCCGATTGGCCGGCGTTCGGGCTTACCTCGTCCACGGCGACGCAGACGATCGCGCAGTTGCTGCTGCTGGCCAACAAGTACGCCGTGAAGGGCGTGCTCAACAACGGCGACGCGACGAAGATCACCGAGACCAGCGACGTGTTCGACGCGATCAACAACAAGGGCGACATCGGCAGCGGGATGGCGCTGGTTACGGACGGGTCGGCCGGCGCCGGCGCCGCCGCCGGTTCGATCGGCCAGCTTTACGCCGGGACGTACATCGTCAAGGTTGACGCCCCCACGGGTCCGGATGCCGCGGCCGAGTTGACGCGCATCGATGATGCGATCGCGAATCTCAACGCGTCCCTCGGCGAGTTGGGCGTGACCCTGGTGGAACTGCCGCCGGACGTGTCGGCGAACCCGGACATCTACGTCCACTTCGCCGACACCACCTCGATCGGCGGCAAGGCGCAGGGCGTGCTCGGCGTGACCGAGACCGGCGGGCAGATCACGCTGGTCGATACGTGGAACTACTACGTCGGTGGCGACACCGCCTCGGTGGCCGCCGGCCAGTACGACTTCGAGACGGTGATCACGCACGAGCTGGGTCACGCGCTGGGCCTCGGCCACAGCGGCGACTCCGGCTCGGTGATGTACGCCAGCCTCGGCACCGGCATCGCGCGCCGCAACCTGACGGCAAGCGACATGGCCCAGCTCGACGGCGAGTCCGACGCGCCGGTCGAGGCCCTCACCGCCGGCCGTCGCGTCGGGAAGCACGCGGGCAATCACTCGCACCACGCTGCCAGCCCGCAGTCGCAGCTCGCCGGAATTGCCGGCCTGCTGGCGGCGCGTGGCATGCCATCGCCTTTCAGCAGCATCCTCGTCCGCGATGACCGCGGGCAAGGCGATGACGCCATCCTGGTCGCCGGAAAGAAGGCCCGAACGCTGTAATTCGGGGCGACAAATCGGAAGAAGCGAGGGCCGGCCTTCACGCGCCGGCCCTCTTCTCTTTCGTGGATCCCCTTGGAATCCCTTGGAATCGCACTTGTCGTGTACGCGGCGCTCCATTAGAAGCAGCAATCGCGCTGGGGGCGGCCGCCGGAGAACGTGTAACGACCATGCCGCGCCACCGCCAACCCTCCACTCCGAAGCGCCCCGATCCCGTCCCGGCGGCGTACCCGCGGCCGCAGTTGCAGCGGGCGGATTGGACGTCGCTCGACGGCCCGTGGGATTTTGCGTTCGATCCCGAGGCGGTGTGGACGCGGCCGGAACAGGTCCGGTGGACGCACACGATCACCGTTCCTTTTGCGCCTGAAACGGCGGCCTCCGGCGTACGCGACACCGGGTTTTTCCGGGCGGTGTGGTACCGGCGGGCGATCGAGCTGCCGGCGCCGCCGCCGGAGCACCGTACGATCCTGCACCTGGGCGCGGTTGATTACCTCGCGTCGGTTTTCGTCAACGGCCAGCTGGCCGTCACGCACGAAGGGGGGTACACGCCGTTCCAGGCCGACATCACCGATCTGCTTTCGCCCGACGGCCGTCAGACGATCGTGGTCCTCGCGCACGACGACCCGCATGACCTGGCCAAGCCGCGCGGCAAGCAGGACTGGCGGCGCGAACCGCATTCCATCTGGTACTACCGCACGACGGGCATCTGGCAGAGCGTCTGGCTGGAAACCGTTCACCGGCAGCACATCGCGCAGCTCCGCTGGGACCCCGATCCGCAGGGCTGGGCCCTTTCGTTTTCCGCCCGCGTCGCCGGCCCGCGCGGCGACGGCCTGCGCCTGAAGCTGCGCCTGAGCTGCCGCGAGCAGGTACTGGCCGAGGACACGTACCTGGTCGATGCCGGCACCGGCGAAGTTCACCGGTCGATCGCCTTGGCCGATCCGGGGATCGACGACTACCGCAACGAGCTGCTCTGGTCGCCGCATTCGCCGACGCTTATGGACGCCGTGCTCGAGCTGGTTGACGCCGGCGGCACGCCGCTCGATTCGGCACGCTCGTACACGGCGCTGCGCCAGATCGACATCCTCGGGAACCGCTTCGTCCTGAACGGCAAGCCCTACCCGCTGATGCTGGTGCTCGATCAGGGGTACTGGCCGAAATCCGGCCTCACGGCGCCGGACGACGACGCGCTCCGCCGAGACGTTGAGCTGGTTAAATCGATGGGGTTCAACGGCGTCCGCAAGCACCAGAAGATCGAGAACCCCCGATTCCTCTACTGGGCCGACCGGCTCGGCCTGCTCGTGGGGGAGGAAATGCCAAGCCCTTACCGCTTTACCGAAGATTCGATGCGCCGCCTCACTCGCCAGTGGATGGAGGCGATCGAGCGGGACATTTCCCACCCGTGCGTGATCGCCTGGGTGCCGTTCAATGAATCGTGGGGCGTGCCCGATCTGCCGCACTCCGCCGCCCAGCGCGACGCCGTGCGCGCCCTGTACCACCTCACCCGCACGCTCGACCCGTCCCGTCCGGTGATCGGCAATGACGGGTGGGAGGCGGTCGCCACGGACGTGATCGGCATCCACGATTATGACGCGGACCCCGACCGCCTCGCCCGCCGCTACGGCGGCTCCGAGCAGACGCTGCCCGAGGCCGAGCTCTCACACCTCTTCAAGAACGAGCGACCCGGCCACAAGACCCTCCTGCTCGACGGATTCCAGTATACCGGGCAGCCGATCATGCTCACGGAGTTCGGCGGCATCGCTTTTTCGAAGGACGTTGCCCAAACCTGGGGGTATTCGCGGGCGAGGACGCCGGACGAATTCGCGGCCCGATACGCCGCGCTGCTCCGCACGGTCCGCTCGCTGCCGCTGCTGGCCGGATTTTGCTACACGCAGTTCACCGACACGTACCAGGAAGCCAACGGGCTGCTGTACATGGACCGGAGCCCCAAGTTCCCGATCGACCAGATTTCCATCGCCACCCGCGGGCCGCGGTCGCCGCAGGAGGAAAAGATCGACGCCGCCTGGCGCGAGCGGCTGATGGCCAGCCAACGCCGTCAATAGCCGATACTACTCGTATGCTCCCGGACCAATGGCCCCGCGTCATCGCCGCCTCGGTCGTCCCCGTGGTCATCATCTCCGCGTGCGGGCTTTTGTGCCTGGCGCTTTACAACCGCCTCGCGTCGATCGTCTCACGGCTGCGCACGTTCCAGCGCGAGCACCTGCACGAGCAGGAGCAGCTCGATGCGGAGCGGCGAAACGAGGCCTCCGCCGCCTCCGACCCCGCCGCCATCGCCCGCCACGAAAAGGTCATCTCGATGCTGGAACTGCAGACGACGCGCGTGCTCGGCCGGGCGCGGCTGATTCGGCGGGCGCTGTTCTGCCTCCTGTGCACGATCCTTTGCCTCACGGCCTGTTCGCTGTGCCTCGGGCTTAGCGCCTTGTCCCCCGTGTTCAACTACCTGGCCGTTCCGCTGTTCTTCCTGGGAATGTCGCTGCTACTCGCCGCCGTCGTCTTCGCGTTGCTCGAGCTGAAAGGCGCCCTGGATCCGGTCGAGCTCGAAAGCCAATTCGTCTCCTGGCTCGCCGACCACGGCGCGGCCGCGGAGAATTCGCACGAGGCATGACGCGGCGCACCAGCCCGCCACGCGCGCAAAAAAAAGCCCGCGGGTCACGGTCCGCGGGCTACATTCCCACCCATACCCCCCAAGCGCGTGGTTCGTTAAGTCGTCACTGCATCATTACGTCACTGATCGCGTCCAACACCGCTCCTGTACAACGCCGCAGCACACAGTGGCCGATTTCACGTAGCGGGCAGTTGCCGCTGGGGCTCTGATTCGGGCACGCGGGACAGATCTCGTCCAGCACGCCGGCGGACCAACATCGATTTTCCGAAGGCCTGCTCGCGATTTCGATCAACTCGTCCAAGTTCTGCTCGACCGACGAGATCGCGCCGGCGCCGGCCGGATCACCTTTCATCACGGTCGGGCAATCCGTTGCCAGCTTCTGGCGGATCGCCTGCATGACGTGCAGGCGCTGCTCGGAGCTGAGCCTGGCGGCTTCTTCGGCCCTGCCGGTCATGAACGTCAGCGAAGCCATCGGCCGGTCCCGTTTCCATTGCCCGATTCAGCCGAACTTCTCACCGCTCAGCGACTGCCCTGCAGCTGTGTATCGTGCCGCACGGCGACCGATAAGCAGGTGTATTTGTCCTGTGAACGCACTTAATGGGTCAATTCACCGGCCATACACGCGGAACACGAGACTTTTTAATCTTTTGATACTCTATCGGCACATGTGGCGTTTGTCAAAGACTCTCCCGATTTTTTTCTGAGAATTCCGCGCTGGAATTGGCCGAGAAACAGGATAAAATCATCCGAAGATAAGTTAGAAAGTGTTAACTCCTTTTGCGAGGGACACCAATGGTCTTCTCCAATCCCACGGAATACGCGATCCGCGGCCTCGCCGAGCTTGCGACGCGAAATCCGACCGGCCCGGTTATGCTCGATGAACTGGTGCGCGGCACCGACCTCCCCCGTGACTTCCTCGCGAAAGTGTTTCAGAAGCTCGTCCGCGGCGGCGTCCTGAAGAGCGCGAAGGGGCGCGGCGGCGGGTTCTCGCTCCCGCGCCCTCCCCACGAGATCACGCTCATGGACATCGTGCAGGCGATCGAAGGCCCGCAGACGCTCGACCAGTGCGTCGTGGGGCTGGAGCGCTGCTCCGATCAGATGCCCTGCCCGCAGCATGACCTCTACAAGCCCATCCGCCAGCGCTTGAAGGACTACCTGAACACGACGACGCTGGCGGACATGGCCGCGTCGCTTAAGGCCAAGCAGGCCTGGCACGACCAGACCCGCACCGCCGCCCCGGCCACGCAGCGCGTGGACACGGTGGATGTAAAATAGGGTAGCCCCTCCCGCCCGTTGGCCGCATAATCGCCCCACCCAAAGGCGCCGCCTGCCGTTTCGCCGAAATGGCGTGCGCCCGAGCCGCAGACGCCGCGCCGAAGCGTAAGCCCGATCATGAAAGGACCCGTCATGAGCGCCCCAGTCTCCGAAAGAAAAGCCCCCCCGCCGCGTCCGGCCCGCGCCGACGAGCACCCCTCGCACCCCAAGCTCCACGACGCCCCGCCGCAGGCGCGCGCCAACCGGCACGTCATGCAGTGGATCCACGACTGCATCGACCTCTGCCAGCCCGAGCACGTGTTCTGGTGCGACGGCTCGCCCGAGGAACGCGCCGACCTGTTCGAGCAGGGGGTCAAGGGCGGCATCTTCGTCCGGCTCAACCAGCAGAAGCTCCCCGGCTGCTACTACCACCGCTCGCACCAGAACGACGTCGCACGCTCCGAGCACCTCACGTTCATCTGCACGCCCGCGGAGGACACGGCCGGCCCGACGAACAACTGGATGAACGACAAGGCGGGGTACGCCAAGCTCCGGCCGATGTTCCAGGGGTGCATGAAGGGGCGGACGATGTACGTCGTGCCGTTCGTCATGGGCCCGCTCGGCTCGCCGCTGGCGAAGGTCGGCATCGAGCTGACCGACTCGCTCTACGTCGCGGTCTCGATGGGGATCATGACGCGAATGGGCGACGTGGCGTGGGAGCAGCTGGGCAATTCCGACGAGTTCACCCGCTGTCTGCACTCGGTCGGCGACGTGAACCCGGACCGCCGGTACATCTGCCACTTCCCGTTTGACAACACGATCTGGTCGTTCGGCTCCGGGTACGGAGGGAACGCGCTACTCGGGAAGAAATGCCTGGCGCTGCGCATCGCGTCGTTCCTCGGGCAGCAGCAGGGGTGGATGGCCGAGCACATGCTGCTGATGGGCGCGACCGCGCCCGACAACCAGAAGACCTATGTCGCGGCGGCGTTCCCCTCGGCCTGCGGCAAGACGAACTTCGCGATGCTCATCCCGCCGCAGCGGTACCGGGAGGAGGGGTGGAAGATCACGACCGTCGGGGACGACATCGTGTGGATGTGGGTGGACGAAAACGGCAAGGTCCGAGCGATTAACCCGGAAGCCGGGTATTTCGGCGTCGTGCCTGGCACGAACGAGCAGACCAATCCCAATGCCATGGCCGCCATGGCGCGCGACACGATCTATACCAACGTGGCGCTGCTGCCGGACGGCGACGTGTGGTGGGAGGGCAAGACCAAGGAGCCGCCGGAGGAGTGCGTCGACTGGACGGGGCAGAAGTGGACGCCGCAGATCGCAAAACAGACGGGGCGGAAGGCCGCCCATCCGAATTCGCGGTTCACGGCGCCGTGCACCAACAACCCGGCGCTGGACCCGGCGTGGAACGACCCGGCCGGCGTTCCGGTGTCCGCGATCATCTTCGGCGGGCGGCGGTCGCGCAACATCCCGCTGGTGTTCCAGGCTTTCAACTGGGTGCACGGCGTGTATCTGGGCGCGACGCTCGGGTCGGAAACCACCGCCGCCGCCACCGGCGCGGTTGGCGTTGTTCGGCGCGACCCGATGGCCATGCTCCCGTTCATCGGCTACAACATCCGCGACTACCTCGTGCACTGGTTCCGCATGCGCAAGCGGATGACGGACTGTCCGCGCGTGTTTCACGTGAACTGGTTTCGCAAGGACGACCAGGGGCGCTATCTTTGGCCGGGCTTCGGGGAGAACATGCGCGTGCTGAAGTGGATCATCGACCGGGCGCACGGGCGGGCGTACGCGAAGGAGGCGGTCATCGGCTGGATGCCGCGGTCACAGGACATCGACCTGGCGGGCCTGAACATGGACCCGGCGGATTTCGAGAAGCTCCAGGCGATCTCAATCCCGGACCTCAAAGCCGAGATCATCAATCAGGAGGAGCTGTTCCTGAAGCTGGCGGGGGATTTGCCTAAGGAAATTGTGTTTCAGCGGGAGCTGCTGGTGAGCCGGTTGTGATTGCGCGGTTTTGGGTAAGCGGGTCTTCGCGGCTTTGTGGAGGTAAGCGGCGATGCAGCATGACGTGTCTACGTCCCAGGCGAGCAGGCGGACGGCTTTGAACGTAACAACCACTTCGGGGGCGACCGGGTTGAGGACCACCATCGTTGGGATCAACTGGCGGGGACGCCGGAGACGGCCGCCCAAGCGCCGAAGATGACCAACGCAACGACCAGGACGATGTAGAGCTTGAGCATGAACCGGTCGAAGCGCGTGGTGTGCGTCGGATCGGCGCTGAGGTGGTGCAGGTAACGCATGCGTTTTTCGATGCTGCCGTGGCACCAGGAACGGGCGGCGACGGGGATGTTGTTGATGGCGGCGACGCGCTCCAGGGCGGAGGCGAAGAGGGTCGCGCCGTGGGGGCCGACGTAGGAGCCATCGGGTGAGGCGGGGGCGGCGGGAGGTTCGGGGGGCTGTGCGGGCGGCGGGGTGTGGAGCTGGATCGTCCGGGCGGCGAAGACGTCGGCCTGGCGCTCGAAGCGGCGGCTGAGGAAGCCGAAGACGGTGAGGGTGCCGCCGGCGCCGACGACCAGGGCGGCCAAGTCGGTCAGGGCGAGGTATCGGTCGGCGCGGACCTTGCGGGGGTCTTTGTCGGTGGCGGTCCGCGGGACGGTGGCTTTGACGTAGTCCTGTACTTTGTTGGCCAGGGTCTGCGCCGGGCCGATCATGAAGCCCATCAGGATGCCGAAGAAGACGACGTACCACTGCATGTGCCAGTGGACGATGTGGCCGACCTCGTGGGCGAAGACGGCCTCGATCTGCTCGTCGGTCATCGTCTCCAGCAGCAGGTCCGAAAGCAGGATGTAGCGCAGGCGCGGGAGCACGCCCATGACGGCGGCATTGCCCATGTTGTTGTCGGTGTGCCAGAGGAGGATGTCGCGGTAGCGCAGGCCGTGGCGGCGGCACATCGTCTCCAGGCGCCGGCGGAGCGGTGTCTCGGGCAGGCGCTGCGTGTGCAGGACCCGCCGCAGGATTTCCGGGGCGAGGATGAAAACGGTGGTGGCGGCGAGCAGCATGGCGGCGGCCTCTGCGCCGGAATTGGGATCCAGCGGCCGGCCGCTCTTGAGGATCACCCCCAAGGCCACGGCGTCGCGGAAGATGACGATCAGCAGCACCGGCACGATCGTGAACAGGAGCTGTAGCCGCAGCTTGGCGCAGAAGTAGGACCAGAATTCCGGCGAGGCGTGGACCGGCAGGCCTTCGTCGAGTTGGGCCAGGAGGCTCTGGTCGCGCAGCGCGCGGTCGGCCGGGTACTGGGCCCACCACGTGCCCATCCACGCCATGAACGCGGGAAAGGTTCCGGCCAGGAGCGACGGCAGCTGCAGTCCGGCGAAGAGGGTGTGTTCGAGGGCGCCGTCCATCGCCCGCCGCACGGTCACGCCCCAGCCGAGGCCGAACACGCCGAAGGCGAACCAGACGGGGATGAGCCAGTGCGTGATTTCTATGGCGCGGTTAAAGCGGCGCGTGTTGCGGCTGAGGCTGCGGCCGATCACTTGCCGGGCCATGATCCGGCTCCAGAGGCCCAGTACCAGGACCATCAAAGCCAGCACGCCGAGGAAAAGGAGCGCCCCCGCCGGCGGGTTCAGAACCGAGTCCCGCACCTGGGCCGAGGACATCCAGATGAGAAAAATGAGAAGAAGGAGGATGCGTGACACGTTGTCCTTACGCCACAAATGGTCAGCGGTTTCCCGTGCCGGGGTAACAATCGCGCGAGGCGGTTCCGATGCTACAAGCTCAACCGGCGAGTTCCAGTCAGATTATGCCCGAGTCGGCTTGGTGAGGCCGAAAGTTGTGCTAAATTCTTTCCGACAGGTCCGATAATCGCCAGAACGCCTAAGGCTCCGAAATTACCTAAATTAACAAAAGTCCGCGTCAGGCCGTGCCGATACGAGGGTTGCCAGATTAACCAGATTAAACGGACTGGCTGGAAACATCAGAAGGAGCACTCCATGACCACCCTCTCCGACCGGGCCGAGCAACTGAGGAAGCAGGCGCGCGAGCAGCAGGCGACGATCGAGGCTCGCCGGCAGATGCGGTTCAAGATCAGCGTGGAAAAGACCGGCGAAGAGCGGCGCCAGCACCGCCGGCACGACATGGAGCGCCAAGGGATCGCGGTGGAGCGCTGGGACGGCAAGCGCCGACTCGGCCAGCCGTTCGGTGAGATCGTGGATATCTCCGCCGGGGGTGTGCGGATCCGCACGCAGCAGGGGGGGATTCGTCCGGACCAGCAGATCCGGTTGCGGCTGGAACTGCCGCCGTACGCCGGGATTCACCCGTTCGTAGACAATCAAACCCAGGGCGTGCGCGGCCGTCGGGAATGGGTCGGCTGGATGGCGGTCAGCCGGGTGAAGCAGGTGGACGAGAAGAACGTGGAAGTGGCGGGGCGCCTGGTAGACATGGACGAAATGGACCGGGGGATGCTGGGGCTGTACCTGTCGACGCAGCCGCTGGCGGCGTAATTATCGCGGATACAGAAAGATTAGCCGCAGGTGGACGCGGATGAACGCAGATTAGAAAGAGGAATTCAGTCCTCATCCGCGTGCATCGCATGCATCCGCGGCTAATTCGTTTTGAGACGGAGCGATTTGGCGTGGAAGTCGATCGCGTCTTTCACGTGGGTCTCCCAGTAGTCCCAAGTGTGGGCGCCGGGGAATTCGCGGTAGGTATGGGGGACGCCGATTTTTTCGAGCTCGGCGTGGAAGCGGCGGTTGTCCTCTAGGAGGTGGTCATCGGTGCCGCAGTCGATGAGGATGCGGGGGAGTTTGTCGGCGCGCTTCGCTTGGCAGGCCAGGTGCAGCAGGTCGTGGCTTGAGCCGGCGGGGCGGGGGCCGAACATCCGCCGCGCCTCGGCCGGGGAGAGCACGCCGCGGGTGTGGTAGCGCGGGGGGTACTGGCCGTGCAGCAGGGCGCCGCTGTGGCTGTTGGCGCTGGCGTAGAGGTGCGGGTACGCGAAGGAGAGGCGGAGGGCGCCATAGCCGCCCATCGAGAGGCCGCCGATGCAGCGCGCGGAGCGGGAGCCTTTGGCGGGGAAATTGCGCTCGACGAAATTGACCAGGTCTTCGGCCATGTAGGTCGCGTAAGGCGGGCCGTTCTCGTTGTCGGTGTAGAAGCCGCGAAAGCCGTCGGGCATGACGACCATCAGCGGCAGGCCTTCGATGTAGCTCTCGATTCGCGTGCGGCGGAGCCAGATCGTGTGGTCGTCGGACAGGCCGTGGAGGAGGTAATAGGTGGCGAAGGGCGGCCGGCCGGAGTCGGGGAGGATGATCGAGGTCGCGACCTGCTTTTGGAGCGCGGGGCTGTACCAGTGGGCGTGGATGAGGGACATGGGCGGGGAGTGTAGATGCAGCGGAGTCGATTGGCCACGAAGCTCGCGAAGGGACGAAGCGATTGCGACGGCGCCGTCATGCGGGAACTTCCGCCGTCCCCGGCCACGCGAGACGCCCGTACACTGCTTAAATATGGCATTCCTGGTGACGGGTGTCGTCGGGTCTGTAGTAATTGTCGTGCTCGCGGCGTTTGCGAAAGACGCGCGCTACCACCTCGCGCCGCTGTTCCTGGTGCCGCTACTCTGGGCGGGGTACTTCCTGCGACGGCGGCTGCACGTCCTTCCCCTGCACTATTTTTTCTTCCTCGTCGCGATCCTCCTGCACGAGCTGGGGGCGTTCGGTTATTACCAGAAAAGCCCGCTGCCGTTCTCGTACGACATCGCGGTGCATTACTGGTTCGGCTTCGTGGGCACGCTGGTGTTCGAGCGGGCGCTGCGACTGTCCTTCCCCGTGCTCAAGACCTGGCACACGCGCGTCGCGGCCGGGCTGTTCGTGATGGGAATCGGGGCCATTCACGAGATCGTGGAGTACATGTCGTACCTGATGTTCAAGGAGAAGGGGATGATGCACCCGGACGTCATGTATTTCTTCGACACGCAGCGGGACCTGACGGACAACCTCGCGGGCGCGATCACGGCGCTGATGCTGATCACGATCTTCGCCTGGTGGCGCCGCCGCAACGACGCCACCGCGTTTAACGTGTTACCGCCGCACGCCGCGGATCACGGCTCGACGGGCCAGTCGTCGGTGCGGAACGGCGACGCGGGCAGGCCGGCGCCGTTGTAGAGGTTGCAGGAGGGGTTGTTGTCCCAGGCGTAGCGGGCGGCGGCGGGGTGTTTCACGTCCGGCGAGGAGACGAGGACCTTGTCGCCGTCGATCTTCGCGGTGGCCGGGTAAAAGTGCTTGTCTTCGCCGGCGATCGCGAAGCCCTTCAGTTCGCCGCCCTTGGCGGTCAACCCGTTATCCGCGTGGCTGAAGGTGACGGTCAAGCGGTCGCCTTCGACGGCGTGCGAGGCCGGCAGGGGGCCGGACGTGCTGGGGACCTGCTGGTGGTAAACCGTGCCCAAGGCCCATAACGCCAGGCGATGGCCGACGTCCTGCTTGTCGGTGGGGTGGATGTTGTCGGGGTTGCCGATGTCGATGGTGATTGCCATCCCCGTGTTCGGCAGGCGGAGCGTTTTTAGCATTGCCTCGCGCACCAGCGGGATGTCTCGGCCGGCGCCTTTGAAATTGGGAAGCTGCACCCAGGCGAAGGGGAAATCGCGCGGATCCTGGTTCCACAGCTTTCGCCAATCGCTCACCAGCAGCGGCAGTTGGTACTGGTAATACGGCGCCTTGGCCGGCACGGTGTTGGCCTCGCCCTGGTACCACAGCGCGCCGCGGATCGCGTAGGGAATGAACGGGGCGATTTTGCCGTTGAACAGTCCGCCGATGTTGCCCTTGCGGGCGGCTGTCGCCAGCGGGTTGCGCGGCGCCTTGGGGGCCTTCTGCCCGGCGGCCTTTGCATCGGCGGCTTCCTTCTTCCATGACTCGAGCTGCTTCTCGTACCGCTTCTTCAGTGCCTCGTCGTTGCCTTTCGCCACGGGCTTTTCGGCGGATTCAAAAAATCCCTTCAGTTCCGGCATTTCGTGCTGTGCCTGTGCGGGGATCCAGGATTCGATCGGCGTGCCGCCGACGGACGAGTGGATCACGCCCACGGGCAGGTTGAGCGTCTGGTGCACTTCGCGGGCAAAGAAGTACGCGGCCGCGGAGAAGCGGCCGACGGTCTCCGGCGAGCAGACGGCCCAGGAGCCGGGGCAATCCGCCTGCGGCTCCTTCGCCGCGGGGCCGGTCGCCGTGAACATCCGGAGCTGGGGGAACTTCGCCGCCGCCTGCTCCTTGGCGAAGTTGTCCGCGCGGTTGACGGTCAGGGCCATGTTGGATTGGCCGGAGGCGAACCAGACTTCGCCGATCAGAACGTCGGGGATGGTCACGGTGTTTTTGCCTTTGACGGCGAGCGTGTGCGGCCCGCCGGCGGTCATGGCGGGCAGCTTCACCGACCACTTGCCGTCGGCGCCGGGCGTCGCCTTCTGGGTCTGATCGCCGAGCGTGACGGTCACTTCTTCGCCGGGCGAGGCCGTTCCCCACACCGGCAGCGGCACGTCGCGCTGGAGCACCATGTGCTCCGAAAACACGCTCGGCAGCTTCACGTCGGCCAGAACCGCCGATGTGCTGAGAACGGCACAAAGCCCAATGAGTCGGCCTACGGTTTTCGCGGTCATTTTCACCTCGCCGTCAGACGTTTACCTCGAGAGTATTCGAGTTTTCCGGCGTCGCTTCGACGCCCTTCACCTCTTTGGACTTGCCCGCGTCCGGGTCCGAGACCCGGATCGTGTACTTTCCCGCGGCAAAGACGTACGGCTGGAAATCCCTCGAAGGGAGGCGCAGCGCGTACACGAGCTGACCGTCCTTCTCCTCGGTGACGTGCAACACGGGGTTTTCGGTTCCCGTGATCTTCAGCTTCGGCAGGTGCGCGGCGGGCTTGCGGCGGTAGTTGTCGAGCACGCCGAATGTAATCGGCCAACCGGGCATCTGTGCCCGCGAGTCGGTGAGGTCCGCCGTGAACGGCCAGCACTCGTAGGTGATCTTGCGGCTGGCCTTGTCGAACCGAACCATCGCCAGGCCGGAGGATTTCTGCTTCAGGTTCTCCAGAACGTGGTCCGCCGCCGGGTGGATGGCGCCGTTGAAGACGGCCAGCACGGTCATCGGGTGCCCGAAGTGATCGGGAAAATCGCCGGTGTTCTCGGGGGCGCCGGGGGCGCGGTTTTTCCCGGGCTCCTTCGGCTCGAACCACCGGGGGTAACCCACGTTGATCGCCGGCCCCGCCAGCGCGACCGGGCCGTCCTGATAATCGTCGATGCCGTAGTGAACGACGGCGGGGATGTGCTGGTCCCCGGCGAGGTGGCAGGCGAAGGCCTTGCGGAAGACGCGCAGCGCCTCGTTGCGCGGCGTCTGCGGCCAGCCGTTGCTGTCGTAGTCCGCCCGGAGCCATTCGTGCTGCCCGCCGTGGTGCGTCGGGAGTGCGGTGAAGAGCGTCTGCGAGATGACCGCCTTCATGTCCGCGCCCTTCCAGTCCGCCACCCACTCGTTGAGGAACTTCATCTGCCGGTCGCCGAGCAGCACCAGGCCGGGAACGTCGGCGGTCTTGGGGTCCCAGTTGGGATTAGTCACGTGGTCGCCGCGGTCGCCGGTCGGTGGGACTTTGCCTTGCGGGCCGCTCTTCCACTCGCGGTCGGCGATGACCGCGAAGGAAATCCGGCCGTACGTCATCGGCCCGTAGTACACGCTGATGCCCTGCTTCACCGGCGTGGGGTCGTACGGGTCGGGGTGGTGCGATGCCTGAGTGCGGTGCACCACGTTCACCCAGTCCGGCGGCATCTCGTACCCGCCCATCTCCTGCGTCCCTTTTTCGGGCGCGCCGGCCTCGCCCCAGATGTTCCCCTGGTACACGTCGTGGTCGTCGGGCAGCGACAGGCTCGGCCGGTCGCGCGTCAGCTCGCGCCACGTCCAGCCGTGCATGTACCACTTGCGGAGGTAGTCGAGGATGGCCTTGTCCAGCGGGTCGCGCGTCGTGCCGAAGCCGCCGGACGATTCGTAGAACTGGTCGCCGACGAACGCGAGAAGGTCCGGGTTGGCCTTGGCCATGCTGGCGATCGACGGGGGGTTTGGAAACGCCTGGTGCGTGTTGCAGGACACGTCGGCGACCGTGATGACCGGCTGGTCCACCGGGTCGCGGCGGATGGTGCCTTCGAAGTAATGGTCCTTCGCCTTGCCGTCCTTGCCGGCGAGTGAGTACAGCAGCCGGTACGGCGTGTCGTGGGTCTCATTCCAGTCGGCGATGCGGAACGTGGCGGTCCGCGCCTGGTGGTGGATTTTGTCGGTCGCGACGGTGAACCACTCGCGCTCGCGCTGGAGCTGGAACTTCACGCTTTGCGAGTCCTTCGCGCCGATCGGCGGCATCTGGGCGGTCATCTTCATCACGCCGAAGCTGAGCGTGTATTGCGCGAAGAGGATCGGCCCGAACGCGTGTTCGTCGTGGGATTCGAGCTTCGAGCCGGAGAGGCTCCAGTCGGCGAAGGTGAACTGGCCCGCGCCGGGGCCGCCGGCTGCGGCGGCCTTGCCCTTGTTCTTGCCGCCTTTCTTGCCGCCCTTGCCGCCGCCGGGACCGGCGGGGCGGCCGAAATTGTTCACCAGCGCGATGTTGCCACCCAATTCGGCGACGGGGACGTTGTCGCGCGTCACCTGCCCGAGCGCGTTGCCATTGGCGGGGTCGTGGGCGGAGAGCGTCAGCTTGCAAGCGTCGCCGGAGGGTTCGGCGGTGAGTCGCAATTCAATCGTGTCGGCGTCGAGCGGGATGGTGCCGGCCTTGGCGGCGGAGGGTTGGCCGATAAAGAGGCCGCCGTCGGAGGTGAAGCCGGCGTCGAGGCCGTTGGGCGCGATGAGGCTGTTGCGGTACTCCTTGAGCTGCCCCTGGATGCCCAGCCGAAAACCGGCCGATCCTTTGCCGTCGTTCAGCTTCTTGCCGCCGGCGCGGCCGATGCGGACGGACATCTTCAGGTCGCCGTTCTTATCCGAGAGTTGCCGGGTGAGCAGGTGGACGTTGCGATCCAGCGCGGCGGCTGTGCACTCGATGCGCCCCTTCTTCAGCTTCCAATCCTGGAGCGGATTGGCCCAGTATTCCGCCCCCAGCCACACGCGATCGGGGGCGGAAGACCAGGAGGAGGAAAACGCATTCGGCCCCGCGGCGATCTCGGCGGCGGCGGCGGTGCGCGACAGCCCGGCAAACCGGGCGGCGGCGGCGAGGCCGGCGGCGGCGGCGGAGCCCTTGATGAAGCGACGGCGGGTCATGCGCGACATGGGCGCGGTCCTTTCGTTGGGGAGCAATGGTTTTAGCGAAAGTGGGGCGCGAGTGAAAGCCAGTCAGGCAGTCAGGCGCGCTCCGGGTCGGCCGCGTGTTCGTGCGCGGGCGTTGTCTTCACCGGGTGCAGGAAGCTGTAGAGGATCATCAGCGCCACGCCGCAGCAGAGGAAGGAGTCGGCGACGTTGAAGATCCAGGGGAAGATGTCGCGGCCTTGGCCGGGGTAGTGCAGGAAGGAGATGGTCCAGGTGCCCGGCCAGCTCTTGCCCGGCAGGGCGTAGATCATGTCGCGGACGTAGCCAAAGACCAGGCGGTCGTAGAGATTGCCCAGGACCCCGGCCAGCAGCAGGCCGAGGAGGAACTGGTAGAAGTGGCGCCGGTCGCTGGAGGCGAAGAGGGTGACGATGAAGCCGATGGCGGCGAGCGACACGATAAGGAAGAGCGTGCGCTGGCCCTGGCCGAGGCCGAAGACGGCGCCGTGGTTGGCGGTAACGTGGAAGTGGACCCAGCCGGGGATGAACTGGTAGGTGGCGGAGTGCTCGATGGAGGTCCCGGCCAGCCGGTTGAAGGCCAGCGACTTGGTTGCCAAGTCGAGTGCGAGGCCGACGAAAGCCGTCAGGAGGAAGCAGAGCCACGCGACCGGCGAATAGAGGGCGTGGCGGGGGGCGGCGGGCGGGGAGTCGGGTGAGGCCATCGAGGAATTGTAGGGTGCGTTGGGCGGTTAGCGGACGCCGCCGCGTTCCATTTTTCGGGCGTGCTCGATGGAGTAGCGGGCCCAGGGTTGGGCGTCGAGGCGGGGCTTGGAGATGGGCAGGCCGGTGCCTTCGCAGATGCCGTAGGAGCCGTCCTGAATCTTGCCGAGGGCGCGGTTGATGTCGCGGAGGAGCATGCGGTCCTTTTCCATCAGGCCGAGGGTGAATTCCTGTTCGTAGTTGTCGGTTCCCATGTCGGCCATGTGGATGGGGAGGTTGGAGAGGTTGGAGCCGCCGCCGGTGCGGAGGGCTTCGCGTTCCATGGAGGACATGTCGCCGACGATTTCGCGGCGCTTGGCGAGGAGGAGGTCGCGGAAGTGCTCGAGTTCCTTGGGGCTGAGGCCGGCCTGGTTCTTGCGGGGCTTGCCGTCGGTGGGAACCGGAGAGGGTGGGGCGGGCGGGGCGGCCGCGACGGGGGCGGAGAGGCCACGCTCGGGGCTGTTCAGGCGCTCGGTGCGGAGGGGCTTGGCGGACTTCACGGCCGGCTGGGGGCGGGCGCCCTTGGCGGCGGGGATGGGGGCTTTGCGCGTGGCGGCCCTGGCGGCGGGAGGGGGGGGGGCGAGCTTTGCCTTGGGCTTGTTGGAGGAGGCCTTGGGGGTGGGTTTGGCGGCCTTCTTTGCCGGTGCGGACTTGGAGGATGACTTGGCCACGGGGGTGCCTGGCTCCTTTCTGATCGCTCGGAAGAATTGACAATCCCGTGAGGGTGGCGGTTTGCGGGCGGTCGGCATATCCGGCCCACTTTGCCGGCCTTTCCAAGGCGATCGGGCGCGCTGCCGGACGGTCGCCGATAGCCCCGCAACGATATCCCGGAATCGACCGTGCGTCAAGGAGCGCCGGGCGGGATAACCGTCCGTTTTGGCCGGGTTTAGGGCGATTGAGCGGGGCAGGGCGGTGGGAACCCGCGGCTGCCGGGGCCAGTCGAGGGTGGAGCGGAAGAGGGTGAGTTCGTGCTTGACGTAACGCTGAATGAAGTAGGGGTTGGGAACGGTGGTGGCGAAGTCGGAGAGATGGCGGCGGGTCAGTGAGAGAATCAGTGAAGAAAATTTGGCATCAATTGCGGTCGAAGGTTTCCCAGATTCTGGCTAGGGCGTGTTTGTCGGGGGAGTTGTCGAGATAATTTTCGGCCGGGGAGGGGCTGACCGAGGTGAGGTTCAGGTCGGTCTTGAAGAGGTCAACGGGGACCCACTTGACGGCCCAGTTGCCGTAGAGGACGTTCACGCCGTTGCGGTGGACGCCGTTGACGAGGCGGGGGTCGCCGAGGAGGTCGGCGCAGATGGCCTTGTTGTTGAAGGCGCGGGCGGACCGGATGAAGCCGGTGCCGGTGTAGGTGGGGCGGGACCACTGGGTAGCGGTGCCGGGGGCGGCGGTCCATTTGAGGCTGGTGTCGTCGGCGGCGCTGGAGGAGATGGCGATGCGCATGGAGTAGCCCATCTTCAGCTCGATGCTGCTGCCGAAGCCCCAGTTCTGGGCCTCGTCGTCGGACATGGGCATGGGGGCCCACTTGTTGGTGAAGCGGTCGAGGCTGAAGCGCCAGTCGGTGTAGATGCTGGGGCAGTACCAGGACTGCTGGGTGAAGGCGGCGGTGGATTTGGCAATGTTGGCGGCGAAGATGCAGCCGAGGCCGACGGGGCCGTTGATGTGGTTGCTCTTCTGCATCTCCCAGACGATGGACGAGCCTGGGGAGAGTGAGCCCTGGGAGATCCAGCCGACGGGGACTTGGTTGCGGTAGGCGGCAGCGTACATGGCGGCGAACTGGCCGATGGTGTGGAGCTGGGCGGCGCACTTGACCTTGTAGGAAGCGGCGCGGGCCTTGGAGAGTGCGGGGAGGAGCATGCCGATCAGCAGGGCGATCAGGCCGATAACGACCAGGAGTTCGACGAGCGTGAAAGCGGGGCGCGTTGCCGGTGAAGTACGCGGAGTGCGGGAAGCTGACATGTGCGGTCCCTCGATGCGAGTGTGGCCGCCGGGGTGTCACGGAGATGAAGACGCGCGGATGACGCCGGCGGGGAAAGGGCGCGATTAGGGTAACGCGCGGGGGAGGGGAAGCAAGCAAAATTCGGAAGAAACGGTTAGGGGTCAGGGGTCAGTGGGGGATCGTGAGGTGGTAGGCGAAGCACTCGACTACGTCGTCGTCGAGCAGTAAGGGGATGAGCCAGTGGAGGTTGGGGATGGTGTCGGGGGGGAGTTTGGAGGTGGGGTGGGTTTCCAGGTGCTCGTCGGTGAGGGTGCGGGTTTGGGAGAGGTCGTGGAAGGCGCGGAAGAAGTGGCCGGCCCAGGGGATGGAGGAGCCGGCGTCGTCGCTCCCCGCGAGGGTGAGGCAGTGGCGCCATGCGGATTCGGGGAGGTCGAGGGCGGCTTCTTCGCGGAATTCGCGGCGCATGGCGGCATGGAAGGATTCGCCGGCTTCGACCTTTCCGCCGACGCCGTTCAATTTGCCGGCCTGCCAGGCGGGGCGATTTTTGCGGATGAGCAGGACGTGGGAGCGGTCGGGGGAGAAGAGGAAGCCGCAGACGTAGGTACGCATAGGTGTCAGGGGTCAGGGTTGGGATTTTCGGTTTGGATTCGGGAATTGCAATGGAGGTGGGGGAGGGGACGGAGTGTAGAATGGGGTGGCGGTGAGGTATGGAGCAGGTGTTTCGCGATTGGCTGCTTTCACGCTCGGCGGTGCGGGCGTATTTGAACGTGGCGGGGGTGCTCGTGCTCGGGGGTATTTATTGGCGGGCGGCGGCGATCCCGGGGGCGGAGTGGGACTTGGGCAGGGTGGGATTACGCATTCTGATCTTGTGCCTGGCGGTGCGGCCGGTGTGGCATTTTGGGGTTTGGGCGATCGTGCTGTTCGTGCTGTGGTTTACGGGCAGGCTGGGGAAGGACCGGGCGGCGTACCCGTGTCCGTTGTGCGGGTACGATATCCGCGCGACGCCGCACCGTTGTCCGGAATGCGGGGCGAAGATGCGGTGGGGGATTCTGGTGGATTAATTGGGAGCGGGTTACTGGCGGTGGGTCATGGCGCGGCGGAGTTCTCGGTCTTGTTCTTTCTTTTTGATGGCGGCGCGTTTGTCGTGGAGGTGTTTGCCGCGGGCGACGCCGAGTTCTAGTTTGGCGAGGCCGTTTTTGAAATAGATGGCGAGGGGGATGAGGGTGGTGCCGCGTTCGCGGGTTTCGGATTCGAGTTTCTTCAGCTCGCGCTTGTGGACGAGGAGCTTGCGTTCGCGGCGGGGGTCGTGGTTCCAGGCGAGGGTGGCTTTGTCGTAGGGGTCGATGTGGCAGCCGTGGAGGATGAGGGCGCCTTTCTCGATCCGGGCGAAGGCGTCCTGGAGCTGGGCCTTACCTTGGCGGAGGGACTTGACCTCGCTGCCCTGCAAGGCGATGCCGCATTCGAGCTTGGCGGAGATGTGGTATTCGTGCAGGGCGCGGCGGTTGGAGATGCGCGGGGAGAAGTTGGGGTGGTCGCGGCGGTGGCGGCCGTCGGCGGGCATGATGAGGATGATAGGGGGCTGGCCCGGGGCGGGGAAGGGTTCAGGGTTTGAGGTTCAGGAAGAAGCGCGACAGCGAGGTTGGTTGAACCGAGGTTGAACCGTGCTTGACAGGAGAGCGGATGGTTTTATGATCGGATGGAGCCAATGGACGCGGCTGTGGCGGAATTGGCAGACGCGCAAGATTCAGGTTCTTGTGTCCAAAAGACGTGCAGGTTCGATTCCTGTCAGCCGCATGAGGCCCTCATTTCCCGGTGGGAGATGAGGGTTTTTCGTTTG
>Ga0308175_100000155_pt1 | contig 53363 bp, 44 predicted proteins | sample PhyCR1_3_FD_203893 | JGI IMG/M metagenome (GOLD analysis project Ga0308175, IMG submission 203893) | Soil microbial communities from UC Gill Tract Community Farm, Albany, California, United States - DLSLS.C.R1 | ecosystem: Environmental > Terrestrial > Soil > Agricultural land | place: USA...
GGGACCCCGACGGCTTCGCCGGCGGGGCGGGGGGCAGAGCCCCCCGTGGGATCGACGAACCGAGGCGATTACCCGTAGCACGTCCCGCGGGTCGGCGATGGATGCCGGCCGGCAGAAACTCGTACGGACGGCCCGCGGCAACTTCTGCTGGTAGACCGCATACCTGCACAGCGCCGCGAACATCGCGCGTGCCGTATCGATCTTGCGAGCGCCTTCGTCACGAAGGTAAGCGGCGCTCGCCGACAAGCGCCAGTCCGCCGAGGCCGCGGCTTGCGCGGTGGGGTGAAGGTGGTCTACTCGATCGCGGTGATCGCGACGCGTGAAAACGAGGTGCGGCGGGCGATCGACGCCGTGTGGCGGATCGAGTCCGCGCGGCTGTACGCCGGGCTCGCGCGGATCGTGCGCGACGTCGGCCTCGCCGAGGAGCTCGCCCAGGACGCGCTGGTCGCCGCCCTCGAGAAGTGGCCCGGCGCGGGGATCCCGGCCAACCCCGGGGCCTGGCTCATGGCGACCGCCAAGAACCGGGCGATCGACCGGCTGCGCCGGACCAAGATGGCGGTGCGCAAGCACGAGGCGCTCGAGCACGAGCTGCCCGCCAGCGTCGACCTGGCGCCCGCGCTCGAGGCCGCGATCGACGGCGACCCCGGCGACGACCTCCTGCGCCTGGTGTTCATCGCGTGCCACCCCGTGCTCCCCCCCGAGGGGCGCGTGGCGCTCACGCTCCGCTTGCTCGGCGGCCTGTCCACCGCGGAGATCGCCCGGGCGTTCCTCGTCCCCGAGCCGACCATCGCGCAGCGCATCGTCCGGGCCAAGCGAACGCTCGCGGAGGCGCGGGTCCCGTTCGAGGTCCCGTCCGGCGCCGAGCTCGCCGCGCGGCTGTCGTCGGTGATCGAGGTCATCTACCTCGTGTTCAACGAGGGCTACGCGGCGACCTCGGGAGACGACTGGATGCGCCCGGCCTTGTGTGAGGATGCGCTCCGGCTCGGCCGCATCCTGGCTGGCCTGATGCCGGACGAGCCGGAGGTCCACGGCCTCGTCGCGCTCATGGAGATCCAGGCGTCGCGCACGCGGGCGCGGATCGGACCCTCGGGCGAGCCGGTCCTGCTGCTCGACCAGAACCGCGCACGCTGGGACCACGTCCTCATCCGCCGCGGCCTCGCGGCGCTCGAGCGCGCCGAGGCGCTCGGTGGGGCGCATGGCAGGTACGCGCTCCAGGCCGCCATCGCCGCCTGTCATGCCCGGGCGCGCGCGCCCCAGGACACCGACTGGGCGCGGATCGCGGCGCTCTATGCCGCGCTGGCCGAGCTCGCGCCCTCCCCGGTCGTCGAGCTCAACCGCGCCGTCGCGGTCGCGATGGCGTTCGGGCCGGCCGCCGGCCTCGCGCTCGTCGATACGCTGACCGCGGAGCCATCGCTCGCGGGCTACCACCTGCTGCCGAGCGTGCGCGGCGACCTCCTGGCCAAGCTCGGCCGATTCGACGAGGCCCGCCGCGAGCTCGAGCGCGCCGCCGCGCTCACCCACAACGCCCGCGAGCGCGCGCTCCTGCTCGGCCGCGCCGCCGCCTACGTCCCGCCCGCGACGACACCCTCGCCGTAGCGGGCCGCCCGGCGCGCTCAGTGGTTCGGGCGGTGGTCGGGGCGATCGTGAATGTCGAGCAGGAACGTCATGTAGCGCGCGACGTCGTGCAGCCGATCGAAGCGGCCCGACTTGCCGCCGTGGCCCGCCGCCATGTCGGTGTCGAGCAGGATGAGGTTATCGTCGGTCTTGGTCGCGCGCAGCTTGGCCACCCACTTGGCCGGCTCGAAGTACTGGACCTGGCTATCCCACAGGCCGGTCCGGACATAGATCGACGGGTAGCCCTGCGGCTTCACGTTGTCGTACGGCGAGTAGCCGAGCATGTAGTCGTACGCGGCGCGCTGCTTCGGGTTGCCCCACTCGTCGAACTCGTTGGTCGTGAGCGGGATCGACTCGTCGAGCATCGTCGTCACGACATCGACGAACGGCACCAGCGCGATCACGCCGCGATACAGATCCGGCCGCAGGTTCGTGATCGCGCCCATCAGCAGCCCACCGGCGCTGCCGCCCATCGCGAACACCTGCTCGCGGGCCCCGTACTTGTTCGCGACCAGGAACTCGGTCGCCGCGATGAAGTCGGTGAACGTGTTGCGCTTGTGCATGAGCTTGCCGTCCTCGTACCAGGCGCGCCCCATCTCCTGGCCGCCGCGCACGTGCGCGGTCGCGTAGACCCAGCCGCGGTCGAGCAGCGCCTGGCGGCTCGCGTCGAACCCCGGCTCCGACGAGATGCCGTAGGAGCCGTAGCCGTAGACCAGGAGCGGCGCGCTGCCATCGCGCCTGGTGTCCTTGCGGTAGACGACCGAGACCGGGACCTGCGTGCCGTCGCTCGCACGGGCGTGCAGGTACTCGGAGACGTAGTTGGCCGGGTCGTAGCCCGGCACCGGCTGGACCCGGAGCTGCGTCCTGGCGCGCGTGGCCACGTCGATCTCGAACGTCGACCGCGGCGTGACCATCGAGACATACTCGTAGCGAACCTTCGTCGCGCCGGGATCCGGCGTGTCGATCGCCGACATCACGTAGGCCGGCTCGCTCGCGTCGGCGAAGAACGCCTCGCCCTTGGCCGGCAGGATCTTGACCTTGCGCAGGCCGCCGGTGCGCACCGAGGCCGCGATGAAGTTGCGCGACAGCGTGAACTCCTCGACCAGCGTATCGGCGCTCGCGGGGAGCACGTCGCGCCACGCCGTGCGATCGGCGACCTTGGCCTCGGGGACCTCGACGAGCCGGAAGTTCTTCGCGCCGGCGTTGCTGCGGATCACGAAGCGGCCGTCGAGGTGGTCGACCTCGTAGAGGTGATCGCGCTCGCGCGGCAGCACGACCCGATCGGCCGCCGCGGGGTGATCGGCGTCGAGCAAGCGGGTCTCGCTGTTCGTGGTCGCGCTGAGGAAGATCGCGACGTAGCGGCGCGACTTCATCGGGTGGATCGAGACGTAGTACTGGCCATCCGGCTCACGGAACACCTGCGGGTCACTCGCCTCACCGAGCGTGTGACGGAACACCCGATCTTCGCGCAGCGTGGTGGTGTCCTTGCCGACATAGAACAGCGTCTTGCCGTCGTTCGCCCACACGACCTCCCCGGCGACGTTGGCCGCGGTGTCGGGGAACGCCTTGCCGGTGCGCAGATCGAGGATATGAAGGGCGTACTGGCGGCGGCCGACGGTGTCGTCGGTCCATGCCACCAGCTGCCCGTCGCGGCTCACCGCGTGCCCGCCGAACGCGAAGAACTGGTGACCGCGCGCGAGCGCGTTGCCATCGAGCACGACCTGCTCGGGCGCGTCCATCGTGGCCTTGCGGCGGACGAACACCGGCTGCTCCTGGCCGGCCGTGTAGCGCGTGTAGTACCAGTAGCCGTCATCGAGCACCGGCGCGCTGGTGTCATCCTCCTGGATGTGGCTCTTCAGCTCGGCGAGCAGCTGGTCCTCGAGCGGCTTGACCGGATCGAGGATCGCCTTGGTGTAGGCGTTCTCCGCGTTCAGGTAGCTGAGCACGTCGGGGCTCTTGCGGGTGTCGTCGCGCAGCCAGTAGTACGGATCGTTGCGATCACCGCTCGGCGACTTGACCTGGTACGCGCGCGGGGCGGCGATCGGCGGCCGCGGCCCCGCGGACGCCTGAGCCTGAGGATGATCGAGTTGCGAGGAGGTGGCGGTGGATCCGCAACCCGCCAACGCGAGGACGACGAGCCATGCCGAGCGCTTCATGCCCTCGCAGTATCACGAGTCGATACGCGGCGCGAACCGCGAAGTTCCGCACGCGATACCCGGCGGGGCCGTGGCCCGCCGCGCCGGACGGCCAGCGTCAGAACGGGATGTCGTCCCCGTCGCGACCGAACTCGTCCCGCGGCCGCGGCTCGTCATCGCGGGGCGGCACATCGTCCCGCGGTGGACCGTCGTAACGCGGCGGACCGTCGTTGTACGCGGCGCCGCGCCCCCGCCCGTCGCGCCGGGCGCTGTTGCCCGCGGGCTCGACCTTCCACACGTCGAGGCTGTTGAAGTACTTCACCTCGCCTTGCGGGCTTCGCCACTCGCGGCCGCGCAGGCTGAAGTCGAGGCGCACCGCATCGCCCACGCGAAGCCCATCGAGCTGCGCGCAGCGATCGCCGGTGAGCTGAAACAGCACCACCTGCGGATACTTCGGGTTGTCCGTGAGCTCGACGACGAACTCGCGCTTGGTGAAGCGCTCGGACACCTGTTTCGTGTCGAAGATGGTGTGCAGCTTGCCGGTCGCTTCGATCCCCATGCCGGCAGGATACGCGAACGCCCTGACAATCCGCACCCACCGCAGGGGGAACCCTCCACCGTGGGAGGGTTCGGCGCCCGCGCTCCGGACCGCATCGACGGCTCCGGACCAGGCCCGGCCCACGCGGACCGGGCTCAGCTCGTGCCGCTCATTGAGCGGGGAAGCAGCCCGGCAACAGCGGCCCCGGTGACAGCGAGGTCACCGTGGTCTCGTCCGGGAAGCTGAACGCACCCAGGTGCGCCGAGGACGGCTGCTCGAACGCGAACCACTGCAGGAGCGCCTCGTTCTGCGGGTGATACGTCCGGTTGTTCAGCGGCACCGAGGCCACCGGGTTGGACGACAGCACCTCGACGACGTCGCCGGTCTCGAGGTTGTTCTGGCACAGCGCGTTGCCGGTGAACGGATCGATCGACAGCCACCACGGCGTCGCGTTGTTGATGAACGGATCGGCGAACAGCTCGGACATCTCGTGGCTGGCCGCCGTGACGTCCTCGAAGCCGCCGCCGAACAGGCCGTCGCTCATGAAGCTCGCGTAGTTCATGACGAAGTCGCGCTCGCGGTTGCCGTTGGCGCGGGTGCCGGGCTCGACGTCGACGCTGTGGAAGCCGAGGACGCAGCAGTTCGCCGGGTTGCCCTGGAACAGGAAGACGTCGCGGAACAGCAGCGTCGTGATGTCGCTTGGCTTCATGTCGCCGGCGTGCTCCGCCGCGCCCATCACGGTCGACGTGTCGTCCGCGGTCGGTGGGAACAGGTTGTTGGCGAACGCGTCGATATCGGCCAGGACGAACAAGCAGCAGGTGCCATCGTCCTTCGGCGCGAACAGGTACGAGCCGAACTTGAGCTGCATCACCCGCGTGGGCTTGACGGTCGGATTGAGCACCGTGTGGTAGCCCTGATCGTCCCGGTCGCCGTCGCGGTCGCCGACGAAGTTGAAGAACTGCGCGCGCATCATCCCATCGGTGAGCTGCGTGTTGCCGGCGGTGGTGGGGAACTTCTGGTAGATCGGCGAGTTCAACGTCAGGTTGACCGTGTCGGTCCCGGCGACCATGCGCAGCGGCGCGCCCGTCGAGGTCCGACCGACGTTGCCGTTGATGTCGAGCAACTCGACGGTGACCGGGATGATCGGCGCATTGATATGCGTGGAGCGACCGAGCTGCGGATCGCGGCCGACCATCGTGAACGGCCACACCGACTGCGGGTTACCATCGTTGTCGAAGCCCGGCGCCGTGAACTGGCCCGAGAAGCTGGTCAGCGTGTCGACGCCGGTCTGGATCTGATTCGACGTCAGCTGCCTCGGCGTATTGCCGAGGGCCTTGGTGTGCGCCTCCTGGCGAGACTTGAGCGCCTTCGCTCCCTTCAGGAACGACTTCGAGACCTCTGGGCTGCTGGTGGTGACCGCCTGCTTGGCCGTTCCCGTCGTGGGAGTGGTTGAAGCCGAGTCGGCGCAACCGCCGATGGCGACTAACAACAATGCCGCAATCCGTTTATTAACCATGATTCCTCCGCGGCATTGGTATCACCCCGTGCAGCTTCTTGCACACGAGGTCACTGGCATTCGTGTACCGATTGCGGCTCCGAGATCGCAAGCAGTGACACGGCATACAAGGCCAAGCGTCGACGACGATGAGCGTGTCGCAGTCGTGTCGCACGCGACAATCAATCACTGGTCGAACCGATGACCCCGACTCAGTTTTGCGCGTGAGGCGCAGCGCCGCGCATGAGAGCTCCTCATCAGCGATTCCGCGCGATCCGATTGCACGTTTGTTGCGTCGAGGTGAAGAATGAATGAACACCTCGTGCGAATCGTCACTCGAGTGCGGCCAGCATCATCGGTCCCGCAGATCTCACAATCCTCAGCAGGACGAGCGGCTGACTCACGCAACATGATTACTGGTGAGCCGATGAATCACATCCATCGCGAGATCGTCGGTCCTCACGTTCGGTTCATCTCGCGGACGAGCCTGTCATTACGTGCCAGCACGTGCCGCGCCGCGAGCTGTGCGGACACCGAGATCGCTCACGTGATGTCCAGTCATGGGCGCTCGTGAAATTGACTGTTTCACCGCCCAGCCCGAACCGACCGGCGGTGACCCACGCGAAGCAGCGTCGTCGCCGGCGAATCAGGCCGCGGCGGTCGGCTCGGTCGGATGGCGCATCCGCGCCGCGTGAACGATCGCCATGCTGATCGCGGTCTCGACATCGGGCGAGTAGGCCAGCCGTCCCGGATCGCGCTTGATCCCGGCGCGCTCGAGCATCTCGGCGACCTCCGGCGTGAGGCCCGCGAAGATGACCTTGATGTGCGATCGGAACAGCCGATCGAGCACCGACTCGAGCGCGACCAGCCCGGTGACGTCGATCGTCGGCACGTGCTGCATGTTGAGCACGAACGTGTGATCGCTCCCGCTGCCGACCGTCGCGATCGCCTCCATCGCCGACTTCGCGGCGCCGAAGAACATCGGACCGGCGACCTCGTACAACCGGACCCCCGGCGGGAGCTCGACGCTGAGCCCGTGCTCCGCCGGCGAATCGAGCTCCACCGTGGTGCTGATCGCCATCCGGCGCATGAACAGGAGCGCCGCGAGCACGACGCCGACCGTCACCGCGACCACCATGTCGAACACCACCGTGAGCGTGAAGCACGTCACCATCACGATCACGTCGCTCCTCGCCGCGATCCGCAGGAGGCGAGTGAAGTGCCGGGCCTCCGACATGTTGCGCGCGACGATGATGAGCAGGCCCGCGAGCGCCGCCATCGGCAGGTACGCGACCAGCGGCGCGAGGACGATCGTGCACGCGAGGATGAAGATCGCGTGGATCGCCGCCGCGAACGGCGAGCGTGCGCCCGCGCGGATGTTGGTCGCCGTGCGCGCGAGCGCGCCGGTCGCCGCGATGCCGCCGAAGAACGGGCACAGGATGTTGCCGATGCCGAGCGCGATCAGCTCGGAGTTCGGATCGTGGCGCGTGCCGCTCATGCCGTCGGCGACGACCGCGGCCATCAGCGACTCGATGGCCCCCAGCATCGCGATCGCGAACGCCGAGGGCAGGAGCGCGCGGATCGTGTGGTAATCGAGGATCATCCCGTCGATCCGCCACGGCACGATCGGGATCGGCGGCAGCGGCGGGATGCCGTGGCCAGACTCGTTGCCGATCTGGAAGGTGAACTTGTCGCCGATCGTCAACGCGTGGAAGCCGGGCCACACGTGCCGGCACACCACCACGAGCAACGAGGCGATGGTGAGCGCGACGAGCGGCGCCGGGACACGCTTCAAGATCTTCGGCAGGGCGAGCAGCAGCACGATCGTGACGAGCCCGGTCGCGACGTCGTACGGGTTGATCGCGCCGCGCGCATCCCACAGCGCGCCGAGGTACTCGAACGTGCCCTCGGTCCGCGGCAGCTTGACGCCGAACACATCCTTGAGCTGCAGGAGGCCGATCACGACCGCGATCCCCATCGTGAAGCCGGTGGTCACCGGGTGCGGCACGAACTGCATCAGCCTGCCGAGCCGCGCGAGACCCATCCCGACCAGCATCACGCCTGCCATCATCCCGGCGACGAGCAGCCCGCCGAGCCCGAAGTTGTGGAAGATCGGGACCAGGATCACCACGAACGCCGCGGTCGGGCCGGTGACCTGGACCCGCGTGCCGCCGAGCAGCGCACACACGAAGCCGGCGATGATCGCGGTGTACAGCCCGTGCTGCGGCTCCACCCCGCAGGCGATCGCCAGGGCCATCGACAGCGGCAGCGCGACGACGCCCACGACGAGCGCCGCGAGCAGATCGGCCCGAAAGTCCTTGGCCGAGTAGCCCTCGCGCAGCCGGGTGCGCAGGCCATAGCCGAGCAGATCCTTCGCGCTGTAAGCCATCGCGAGCTGCTTCTGGAGTGCCTCCGGCAGCTCGTTGACGTAACGCAGTGATCGGCGGATCACGGCGCCAGTATCACCTTCGCAGCGCGTCTTGTCACGGAACCAACCACGGCCGCCGCCGCAGCCTAGGCCTGGTCGCGCCGGGAGCGCCCCCGGCCGGTCCCGGACCACGACCGCGGCTGCTTGATCCACAACGCCAGCTCGCCGTCGCCGATCGCCTCCATGAACGCGAGCGAGAAGCTCGACGGCATCTCGCCGCCGAACCCGTGGAACGTGACGACGCGGGTGCCCGTGGACAGCTCGGACAAGCGCTCCTCGGTGCGCGCCACCTGGTCGGCGAACACGCTCCAGGCCTCCGCATCGGCGGTGCCGCCACCGAACAGGAGCGTTTCGAACGGGTTGTAAAAGTAGAGGCTGTCGAACCGATCCCAGTCGAGCTGCAGCATGTCGCCGGCGTGAAAGCTCGTGCAGTGGTCGATCTCGAGCCACCTCGCCGTCTGGGTCGCGGCGGACACCAGCGCGGGGTTGAGCTCGATGCCATGCCAGGTCCCGCCGTACCCGAGCGCCCCGACGCAGCACAGCTTGCCGGGCCCCGCGCCGACGTCGAGCACCTGCATCCCCGCCTCGGGCGCCAGGAGCGCCGCCGCGCGCAACGCGACCGGGATCGGCGTCCAGTGCACCCGCGACAACCGGCGGACGTGATCGGGATACAGCCGATCGAACGCCAGATCATCGACGGGGACGCGCCAGCGCAGCGCCTCGAGCACCGTCCGGGCCGCGGCCTTCATCACGCCACCGTCCTGGAGTCCCGGGGTCATGGCGTCAGGTGGCCTTCCGCCACATCTGCAACAGGTTGGGCAGGGTGCAGTCGATGCGGATCTCCGCGTAATCGTCGGGCACGTCGCCGCCGAACCCGTTGTAGATGACGACGTACGTCCCGGGCCGCGCGCGGCGCAGCATCTCCTCGACGCCGGCGATGTCCCGCCGGTAGCGATCCTCGCTGAGCTCGACGTCCTCGTCGAGGTGCGCCTCCGGGCCGAAGCGATTCTCGCCGAATGGATTGAACAGGTAGTAGGCATCCGCGACCGGCACCGTGCACGGATCGAGGATGCCCTCCACGAACTCGACGCGATCGTCGACGCCAAACGCCCGCGCGAGGCGCCTCGCCACCTTGACCAGCGAGGGCCGTTGCTCGAGCCCGATGAACCGACCGCCGCCGGCGAGCGCGGCCGCGACGCAGAACTTGCCGGCGCCCGATCCGATGTCGACCACGGTCGCCACGCCGAGCTCGGCGAACCACGCCGCCACCCGGTCGATCACGACCAGCGGCGTCCAGAACATCCGGGACATCACCCGCAGCCGGAACGGCAGGAACTGATCGAACAGCTCGTCATCGAGCACGCCGCCGTGCTGGATCTCGTGGGCGAGCTCGCGCGCCGTGCGTGGCACGATCGCCCGCGCGGGGCGCGCGGCGATGCGATCGAGGGAAGGAGCGCGGCACGCGGTCATCGACTTGGTCCAGCCTGAGTATGCCGCATCGCACGCGCGCGTGTCGCCGTGCCGTCGCGTCACCCGTGTCGCCGTGTCACGTGTCACGGCGCGCGGCGACGTCCCCGGGGAACGTATCGAGCGCGCCGCGAGCATCGCTGATCAAGTGCGTCGCGATGCCCGCGAGCCGCCGCTCGGCCTCCGGCATGACGCCGCTCGGCAACCACAGCTCGCGCAGCGCGGGAAACTCCGTGATGTGGCCGGCCAGCTCGCCGAGCTCCCTCGGCTCGACCAGGCCGTGCGACAGATCGATCACCACGAGCTGCCGCGCCAGCGCCGTGCCCGCGAGCACGGTGAGCGCCTCGCCGGCGTGCTCCCAGCCGCGCAGCTTCAGGTGGGTGAGCGCCGGCAGATCGGTGCGCGCGAACAGCGGCGCGAGATCCTCGAGCCGGGCACGGCTCGGCTCGCGCCGGCCGCCGAGTCGAAGCTCGAGGCGCGAGAGCACCGGCCACGGCGCCGCCGCGATCGTGCGCGCGCTGTCGCCCGAAAGCCGCGCGGCGGCGAACCGGGCTCGCTCGACGGCGGGCACGCACAGCGCGCCGAGATCGAACGCGCGCGCGACCACGGTGAGCCGGCCCAGCCGCGCCACGGCCGGCCACAGCGCGCCGAGATCGAGCGGCTCGTCGCGCACCAGCAGATCGAGATCGTACAGGGTCGGCGGCGCCAGCTCGCACAGCGCATCGACCACGCGGTGCGCCTCGTCGATGTCATCGCAGCGGATCGCGAGCTCGCGCACGAACCGGCTCGACGGATGCTCGAACACCTCCCGGGCGATCGCCCCCAGATCACCGGCGCCGTGGCGCTCGAGCACGACGCGGTGGATGAACCCGAACCGCCACACGAACGGCGGCGCCGCCACGTCGTGGAGGTCGGGGACCAGCGCCGCGAGCCCACCGAGCAACGTGGCCGCGTGGCGCGCGACGTGGTTGCCGATCGCGGCCGCCAGCTTCGAGCGGCCCTGGGCGCCGCGCGCAAGCTCGGCCTCGCGCGCGAGCTGGAGCGCGATCAGCTCGCCGCGCGGATCACCCCGGTGCTGCAGCCAGTCGGCGTACACCGCATAGCCGGCCGGATCCGCCGGATCCGCGATGATGTTCGCCTCGAGCGCCGCCCCATCCGCGCCGGCGCCCGGCGCGACGGCCACCGCCGCCGGCTGCTCGACGAGGCGGTACCCGGCGCCCAGCTTCTCGCGCACCAGCTGGTCGTGCTGCGCCTCGGCGGCGCCCGGGCTCGCGAACCGCCGGGTCGTGGTGCGGCCCTTGGCGCCGAGCTTGCCGGTGGTGATCGTCAGCGTGCTCCCGACGCGCTCGATGCCCCAGAACGTGCCGGCGAGCTCGTAGCGAGCCATCGCCTCTTACGTAGCACCTCGGACGCGCTACGCTGGCAACACCGCATGCAAGATCACCTCACCCGTGACCCTTCGCCTGGCGATCTGCCTCGCGGGTTCGCCTTGTTCGACACCGCGATCGGACGCTGCGGGATCGCCTGGAACGATCGCGGCGTCACCCGGATCGTGCTGCCCGAGGCCAGCGACGCCGCGACCCGGCGCCGCCTCACGCCCGGCGCGCCCGGCGCCGCTGAGGCTCCCCCGCCGCCCGCGGTCGCCGCCGCGATCGCGCTGATCGCTTCGCACGTCCGCGGCGAGCCCGCCGCGCTCGAGACCATCGTCCTCGACATGGACGGCGTGCCGGCGTTCCACCGGCAGGTCTACGACGCCGCGCGCCAGATCCCGCGCGGGCAGACCGTGTCCTACGGCGATCTCGCGCGAACGCTCGGCAAGCCCGGCGCGGCCCGCGCGATCGGCCAGGCGATGGGCGCAAACCCGTTCCCCATCGTCGTGCCGTGTCATCGCGTGCTCGCGGCCCACCGCGCGACCGGCGGGTTCTCCGCCCACGGCGGCGTCGAGACCAAGGCGCGGCTGCTCGCCGCCGAAGGTGTGAGGCTCGCGCTCCAGCCCGAGCTGCCATTCGCGGCGCCGCCCTCCCCCCGCCGCACGCGATGAGCGACGGCGCCAACGCGCAGGTCATGCCTGCCGCCCACGCCGTATTCGCGCTACGTTGCGGCATGCTGAGAATCGCGTTGATCGCCTGCGTCGCCACGGCATGCAGCCGGCAACCATCGTCTCCGAGGCCCGGATCGGAGCCACCCTCCGCCGCCTCGGGCCCCGGGACCGGCGCCACGCCGAGTCCACCGCCCGGCCCAACGCCTGGCCCGACAACGGGCTCCGGCCAAAGACCCGCGCCTCAGGTGGTCCCCACCGAGCCCTGCGAGCACAGCGAGTGCGGACCGCCGATGCGGATGCCGAATCACAAATGCCCCGACGGGTCGATCGGCGGCCCCACCGGCCAGTGCCTCCGCAATCCCGACGGCACCTGCGGCTGGGAAGTGCGAAAGTGCCCCTGAGCGAGCCCGCCATGCCCACCGGTCACGACTGGTACTTCGATTTCATCTCGCCGTTCGCGTACATCCAATGGATGCGCGTGCGGCGCGATCATCCGGCGATCAAGCTTTCTCCCCGGCCGGTGCTGTTCGCAGGCTTGCTCAAGCACTGGGGGCAACTCGGCCCGGCCGAGATCCCCACCAAGCGGCGGCACACCTATCGCCTCGCGATGTGGCAGGCCCGCGAGCTGCAGATTCCGCTGCAGCTGCCGCCGGCGCACCCGTTCAATCCCCTGCCGGCGCTGCGCCTGGCGCTGGCCGCCGATGATCGCGAACGAGCCGTCGACCTGCTCTTCCGGCAGCTCTGGGAGCACGGCCGTGCCATCGATAGCGCCGAGGCCCTGACGCCTGTGGCGCACGAGCTGGGCATCGACGACGTCCCGGCGGCGCTGGCACGCGAGGACGTCAAGCGCAGGCTGGCCGACAACGGCGCCGAGGCCATCGCGCGCGGGGTGTTCGGCGTGCCGACGCTGGTGATCGATGGCCAGCTGTTCTGGGGCAACGACGCCACCGCCATGGCCCTGCAGTTTCTCGAAGATCCGGCCTTGTTCGAGTCTCCCGACATGCGCCGCGTCGACGCGCTGCCGATCGCCCAGCAGCGCCCCGGCGCCAGGACTTGACCCGCTCGCGGTGCGTGAATCCCCACGATCGATCAATGCCAGTTCGCATGATCACGAATCACCGGCTCGATTCCAGCTCGCAGCGCAGCGACGGGAAACACCCCACGAATGAAGGCCCGCGGGGCTCACCTTCCGGCGAGGCGCGCGGCCAGCGCGATCCCGGCACCGCCGGTCGCGACGCGCAGCGCATCGTATGCAGCGCGGGCGCCGGCATCGCCGGCCGAGCGCTTGATCGCGCGGATCAGCGTGTTCTTGCGGGTGTGCTCCGCGGGCACGAACTCCATCGCTTGCACGTCGTAGCCGGCGGCGCGCACCAGCAGCACGCGCATCGCATCGGTGATGTCGGCTGCGGTCTCGCGGCGCAGGTGCGGCGCGCCCCAGATCGGCGCGAACGCGCCGGCGTCGCCACGCTCGTCGAGCACGGCCCAGGCACGCGCGAGCTCGGCCTGGCAGCACGGCGCGACCGCGATCAGCTCGGCGTCGAGCGCGACCCCGAGGGCAAGTGCGTCGCAGGTCGCGGTGTCGCACGCATGCAGCGCGATCACGCCGTGCACCGCACTCGCATCGCCGGCATCGCCGAACGCCCGGGACCAGGCGGCGCGGGCGTCGAGCGCCTCGAGCGCTCCGGCCTCGAAGCGCACCACGCCGTCGAGCTGCGCCAGCGCCGTGCGTCGCCGGCCTTCCTCGATCACCGCCGGGTTGTGATCGACGCCGAGCACCTCGAGCGGGTGCGCCCACACGTGCTTCGCGCACCACGCGAGCAAGAGCGTCAGGTACGAGCGGCCGCACCCCGCGTCGAGCAAGCGGATCCTCGGGTGCCGCGCGCGCAGCTCGCGCAGCCCCGGCCCCAGCAGCGCGACCATGTGATTGATCTGGAAGTACTTGCGGACCTGCGGCGGCGGCATCGACGCGTCCTGGCGCAAGAGACCCAGCGCACGCAACAGCACCGCGGCCTCCGCCGGCGGCAAGATCAGCGCCTTGCCGCGCGCCAGCTCGGCGGTGCGCGCCTCGGTCCAGTACGCGCGCGCCCGGGCCGCGAACTCCGTCGCCCAGCGGTCACGCGTATGCAGCGAATCGATCACGGTGGGCACGGTGGGCACGGTGGGCCGAGCAACAGCATCGATGATCCCTGGGTCAGGCGACCAAACACCGTCTCGCCGATCAGTGCGCCAGGGTCTCGATCTCGACGTCGGTGGTCGTCATCAGCTTGTGGATCGGGCAGGCGGAGACCGCGCGATCGAGCGCCGCGCGCTGGTCGGCCGACAGCGGCCCATGGAACGTGACGCGCACGCGGAGCCGGTAGACGCCCGAGCGCTCGCGCGTGTCGTCGCGCTCGACGTGGGTCTCGACCCGCTCGAGCGGGATCGCGTGCCGCTTCGCGTACCAGGTCGCGGTCAGCGCCTTGCACGTGGCGAGCGCGGCATCGAAGTAGTCATGCGGTCCGGGAGCGGAGTCGATCCCCCCGCTCTCCGGCCCCACATCGGCCGCAAACGTGTGGGAGCGAACCCGTACAGTCTGGGGGTACTCGTTGGCGCGTGTGGTCTGGCAATCGACGGTGTTCATGCCCGCACCTTACCGGTTCTCACGGGTGGTGGACATATGGGCCGATCGGCGGCAATGTTTCTTCGGTGGCTGATGTCGGATATCTCGCGATCGTCGTCGCCAGCTTCGGCGCGTACTGGTGGCGTTACCTGCGCCCGCTGCGCGCGCGCTCCCCTCGCGAGCTGTTCCAGCCCGACGCCGAGATCGCCCTGCACGTCGCGACCCACGAGGCGACCTCGCGCCACCAGGAGCTATCGTCGATCCACGTGCTCTACGGCCTGTTGCAGGACGAGACCGTGACCGCGGCCATCACGACGGCCGGCGGCGATCCCGACGCGCTCGAGGACCGCGTCCTGGCGGCGCTCGCGGCTCCTCCGGCCGAGCGCCCCGGCGAGGACCACGACGATGCGCGAGAGATCGTCGGCCACGCCGCCGCGGTCGCCTATCGCGCCGGACGCCAGGCCAGCTGCACCGATCTGTGGGCGTTCCTGGGCGCGTCACCGGCCGCCCGGCTGATCGATGACGCCCAGCTCGATCGCGGCGCGATCCTGTTCGCGCTGTTCCACGGCGGCCGGCCGCCCGACGGGACGCTCCCCGACGATCGGGACGTGTTCATCGTGCTGCGCAACGACCACTACACCACGCAGGAGTTCGTGTGCCGCATCCTGCGCGACGTGTTCGCGCTGTCCGAGGCCCAGGCCTCGACGATCATGTTGGCGACGCACACGACCGGCCGCGCCGTGATCGGCCGGTTCACCGCGCCGGCGGCACGCAAGAAGATCGGCGAGGTGCGCGCGCTCGCCCGGGCCAACGCGTTTCCGCTGTGGATCGGCGTCGAGCCCGCCTAGGCCTTCCACATCGCGAGCGCCTTGAACACCGCCTCGCGCGTGCGGACGAACCCGCCCGTGCGGCGGGTCTCGAGCGCCTTGCGCCCGGCGCTCCCGGCGCGCTTCTCGCCGAGCATGCCGAGCCCTGTCGCCGCGTTCACCTGGACGTTCTCGGCCGGGCTCTCGATCGCATCGCACAGGATCTCGGCGGGGTCGGGTAGCACGTTGATGAGCTCGAGGATGCGCCGCGCATGGATTTCGTCGTCGGTCTCGCGCCCCTTGAGCAGCGCGCCGAGCATGCGGGCCTTGCGCGCGGCCAGGACCGGCGCGACCGCCTTCGTGACGTCGGCGTCGCCGCGCAGCGCCCCGACGAGGTAGTCCGCGGTCTCGCGCACCGCGTCGTCGCCGAGCTTGTCGAGCGCCGCGGCCGCGGCGATCCGCACCCGCAGGTCGTCGTCGCGCAGGAGCACGCCGATCGAGAGCGCCACCCCGGCGGCCGCCGGGCCGAGCGTCCCGAGCGCCGTCGCCGCGTTTGCCCGCACGTGCGCGCGGCCATCGTGCAGGTAGGTCACCAGATCGTTCACCGGGATCTTGCCGGTCGCGCTGGCGAACGCCTCGGCGCCGAGCACGCGGACCTCGAAGCCCTCGATCTCGATCGTGGCGGGCCCCGTGGAGCGCGGGCCATCGAGCATGTCGAGCGCCTTGCGCACGGCCTCGCGGGTGCGCTCCCAGCCGCCGGTCCGCGCGCCCTCGAGCGCCTTGCGGCCCTTGCCGACGCGCTTGGGACCGAGCATCCCGAGCCCTGTCGCCGCGTTGACCTGGACGTTGACGGCCGGGCTCTCGAACGCGTCGCACAGGATCTCGGCGGCGTCGTCGAACACGTTGATGAGCTCGGCGATCCGCCGGCCGTGCGCCGGATCGTCGGTCTCGAGCCCGCGCACCAGCGCGCCGATCATGCGGCCCTTGCGCGCGCGGATCACCGTGGCGCAGGCCTCGGTGACCTTGTCGTCGGCGTCGCCGAGCGCGCGGACCAGATCGCCGGCGGTCTCGACCACCGCCGCGTCGCCGAGCTTGTCGAGCGCCTGCGCCGCGGCGAGCCGCACCCGCGCGGCGTCGTCGCGCAGCCGCACCCCGAGCGTGGCGGCCGCGGCGATCGCGGCGGGGCCGAGCGCCCCGAGCGCCCCGGCGGCGTTGGCGCGCACGACGTCGCGGCCGTCCTGCAGGTACGCGATCAGCTCGGCGACCCCGATGGCCTCGAGCACCGCCTTGTGCTGATCGAGCTCGGCGGCGGACAGGAAGCGCTCCTCGAAGCCGTCGACGGCGACCTGCGTGGGCCCGGTCTTGCCCGAGGGGGTGATCATCTCGAGCGCGCGGCGCACCGCCTCGCGGGTCCGCGCATCGCCGCCGGTGCGTGCGCCGTGGAGCGCCGCCAGCCCCACAGCCCGTCGCGCGCACGCGCCCCCAGCGGCTCGAGCGTCTCCGCCGCGGCCTCGGCGACCTCGGCCTCGACGTCGCTGAGCGCGCCGACCAGATCGGGGACCGCGGGCAGCGCCTCGCCGCCGAGCTTGCCGAGCGCCTTGGCCGCCTCGCGGCGAACCTGCGCGATGCTGTCGCGACACGCCAGGCCCAGGTTTGCCACCGCGCGGGCCGCCGCCTCGCCCTTGACGCCCAGCGCGCGCGCCGCGTTGATCCGGACGTGGGTCCGCCCATCGCTGAGCGCATAGATCATCTCGTCGATGTTGATCGCGCTTCGTACTCGGCGAGCTCCGACCCGCCGAGCTTGCGGGCCTCGAAGTCGGGGATGTTCTTGGGCAGCGCGTCGACGGCGACCACCTTGGTCCGCGCGATCACCGCGAGGCTCGCCTGCTTCGCCGCGGTCCGGACGTCGGGCACCGAGTCGTTCGCCTCGATCGCCAGGAGGCACGCCATGCTCGCGTCGATATCGGCCTTGCCCCACCGGCCGAGCCCGCCGATCGCGTTGATCCGGACCCGGCTGTTCTCGTCGTCCGCGGCGGCGATCAGGAACGCGACGCCCGCCTTGTCGAGCCGGCCGCACGCCTCGACGATCGTCTTCATCGCGAGCGCGAACGGCACGTCGAGCGCGGCGCGCAGCTCGTCGTTCGCCTTGCCGACCAGGCTCGCGAGCGTGCCGACCACCGCGCCCTGGACCTCGGCCTGCGCGCCGTCGAGCGCCTGCGTGATCTGCGGGATGAACGGGCGCACGAGCACCCCGAGGAGCCCGATCGCCTCGGCGGCGGCGGCGGCGACCCGCGGCTCGCTGTCGCGGAGCAGCATCACCAGATCGAGCGACGGCTGGTTCACCGCGGCGAGCCCGAGCGCCGCGTTCGCGCGCACGACGCCCCGGCCATCGCGCAGCATCGCGACCAGCTCGTTGGCGTCGAGCTGCGCGGCGAACGGCGCCAGATCGACGAACCGCAGCGGCCGCTCGTCGAGCGCGGGCGGCGCGGCCGCCGGCGCCTTCGGGCCTGGCGACCGGCCGGCCGGCTCCGGATCGGCGGGCTCGGCGGGCCTGGGCCTGGGCGCGGGCGCAGGCGCGGGCTGCGCGGGCGGTGCAGGTGGCTTCGCGTCGTTACTCATGCGGTCCTATCCTAGCCACCGCCGCGCCGGATTGCGCAATTCGCGCCACGTTCGACGGTGCCAGGGCAAACGCGTTCAACGCCCTGGTGGGGCCTGGCGCGCGACGAACTGCGCAAACGCCGTCATGTACTTCTCGACCTGCGCGCGCACCGTGGGATCGGTGAGCTTGCCGTGCTCGTCGAACACCTTGGCCGCGCTCGAGACCGTCACGCGCGCCCCGAAGAACGGCAGCGTGCCGAGCGTTCGCAGGACCGGCAACCAGGCCGCCTGTGAGAGGCTGGTGCCGCCGAGCCCCGGGGTCGCGCCGATCACGCCGATCGGCTTGCCGCCGTACACCCGCGCGATGTCGGCGGCCGGGCGCGATGTCCAGTCGATCGCATTCTTGAACACGCCGGGCATCGAATTGTTGTACTCGGGGGTCACGAGCAAGACGCCGTCGGCCCTGGCGATGCGATCCTTCAGCGCGACAACGGCGGCCGGCAGGCCCTGCGCCGCCTCGCTGTCGCCGTCGAAGAGCGGGATGTCCTTGATCGACGCGCTCTCGACGACGGTCCCGGTCGGCGTGAGCTCGGCCGCCGCGTGCAGCAACATCAGGTTGAACGACTTGGCCCGGAGGCTTCCGGCGATCGCGAGGATGGTGGTCATGGCGTGTCGTAGCCTAGAATGTCAGATCAAGCGCGGCATCACCGGCGTCGTCGATCGAAAACGTGCCTTCCGCGCAGGGCACCAGGACGCGCCTGCCACACAGCCTGACGCGCGCCCGGTTTTTGATCGATAGTGCGCCTGCATGCGCACCCCCAGCCTGCTCGCCGCCGCCACCGTGACGCTCGGTCTCTCGCTCGCCTCATCCCCGCGATCGGTCGTCGCCGAGCCGACGCCGCCGCTCACCCCGGATATCCCGGCGAAGTTCACGCCGCCGACGCAGGCCGCCGACTACGAGCAACGCGACGTCATGATCGCCATGCGCGACGGCGTCTCGCTCCACACCGTGATCCTGGTGCCCAAGGGCGCCAGGCGGGCGCCGATCATCCTCAGCCGCACGCCGTACAACGCCAGCAAGCGCGCCGAGCGCACGCCGTCGAACCACCTCGCCGGCATCCTCGGGACCAGCGATGACCAGATCGCCGACGGCAGCTACATCCGCGTGTTCCAGGATGTCCGCGGCAAGTACGGCTCGGAGGGCGACTACGTGATGACGCGGCCCCTGCGCGGCCCGCTCAACGACAGCAAGGTGGACCACTCGACCGACGCCTACGACACGATCGACTGGCTGGTCAAGAACGTCCCCGAGACCAACGGCAAGGTCGGCATGACCGGCTCGTCCTACAACGGCTTCACCGTGCTGATGGCGCTCGTCCATCCCCACCCGGCGCTCAAGGCCGCGATCCCGATGTGCCCGATGGTCGACGGCTGGCGCGGCGACGACTGGTTCCACAGCGGCGCGTTCCGCCAGACCAACTTCGACTACTTCTTCCACCAGTCGACCGAGCGCGGCGAGGGCAAGTCGGTCCCGCGCATCGGGTACGACGACTACGAGAACTTTCGCCGCGCGGGCTCGGCCGGCGACTTCGCGCGCATCAATGGACTCGATCAGCTCGCGATCTGGCGGAAGGTCTCCGAACACCCGGCCTACGACGCGTTCTGGCAGGGCCAGGCGCTCGACAAGCTGCTCGCCGCCGAGCCGCTCACGGTGCCCACGATGATCGTCGCGAGCATCTGGGATCAAGAAGACAGCTACGGTGGCGTCACGATGTACCAGGCGCTCGAGCCCAAGGACAAGGCCAACGACAAGCTGTTCCTCGTGCTCGGCCCGTGGCGGCACTCGGGCGGCAACGCCGACGGCTCGGCGCTGGGCCCGCTGAAATTCGACAGCGACACCGCGCTCGCGTTCCGCCGCGACATCGCCCGGCCGTTCCTCGACGCCCTCCTGAAGGACAAGCCGACCAAGCTCACGACCGCGCCGGTCAACGCCTTCGAGACCGGCACGAACACCTGGCGGCGGCTGCCCCGGTGGCCGCTCGCCTGCGCCAGCGGCTGCGCCTCGCCGCTCAAGCCGTTCTACCTGCAGCCCGGCGGGCGCGCCGGGTTCGCCGCGCCGACCGCGGAGGGCTTCGACGAGTACGTCGCCGATCCGGCCAAGCCGGTCCCGTACCTGCCGCGCCCGGTGCGGTTCGCCGACACGGACGCCTGGCGCTGGTGGCTCCTGACCGATCAGCGCATGGTCGCCGACCGCCCCGACGTCCTCGCCTACGTCTCCGAGCCGCTGACCGCCCCGATCAAGATCGCCGGCGCCCCGCAGGTCAACCTGTTCGCCTCGACCACCGGCAGCGACTCCGACTGGGTCGTCAAGCTCATCGACGTCTACCCCGACGAGGTCCCCGCCGATCCGCCGCTCGGCGGCTACCAGCTCGGCGTCGCGATGGACATCTTCCGCGGCCGCTACCGCGACAGCTTCGAGCACCCGACCGCGATCCCAGCCAACACCGTCCAGCGCTACCGGTTTGCCCTGCCCACCGTCAATCACGTCTTCCTGCCCGGCCACCGCATCATGGTCCAGGTGCAATCGAGCTGGTTCCCGCTCTACGATCGCAACCCGCAGACCTTCGTCGACAACATCTTCTTCGCCAAGCCCACCGACTACCGCAAGGCGACCCAGCGCATCTACCACCAGCCCGGCGCGGCCACCACGATCGACCTGCCGATCGCGCCATAGCTCCTGCCGTTACCCACTGTCACCGGGTCAGGAAAACACCTGGGCGGCGGTCTTGGCACCTAGCGCGTTGTCGAACCAGCGGTCGAGCATCGCGGGGTCTGTGCACGTCGCGATCCGCGCCTGATCTTCCTGCGTGAGCACGAGCCCCGCGCGTGCGAGCAGGCGAAGCAGGGCATCCCGCTTGCCCTCAGCCAGCCCCGACTTGTGGCCCTCGGCCAGTCCCGACTTGTGGCCCTCGGCGAGCCCTGACTTGTGGCCCGACTCAGCGCCTTCCTGCCGCGCCACCGCCAGCGCACCACGGGCATCCTGTTCGGCCATCTTGGCACGCTCGTACGCCTCCCATTCTTCCGGCGAGAACGTCGCCGTTCGCGCTACCTCCATCGCGTCCCGGAAGGGTCCTTCGGACAGCGCCGGGGGGATGACGTTCAGGTTCTTCGCTTCCCGAAAGAAATACGCCCACCGATCGACCAGCGTCTGGGGCGCATCCCCGGCCGCGTACTTGGGCAGCTCCAGAAACGCGTACTGCACCTGCGGCAGCCCCCGCGTGCCACCGTGCTGTTCCTGCATCCGCCACCGGCTCAACATCGGTACCTGGTACGTACCGCTGGGATCCCGCTCGGGCCACAAGTTGAAGTTGCAGATCGTCACACCGACGACATCACACAGCGTCGGATACTCGTCGGCGTTGCGCAGCTGCATCACGTACGCCTTGCTTGCGTTGTAGACCACCCGTTTCTCGAAGCCTTCCACCTTGAGCACCTGCATCTCCACGACGAAGTGCCGTCCGCTCGCGTCCGTGCACTTGACGTCCACGATGGAGAGCTTGAGCTCTGGAATCGCCACGTGCTGGTTCCCGCTCAGGTGCTGCACGTCGAGGATGCGCCGCGTGCCCTCCAGCTCCAGCATGTGGTTGAGCAGCGCGATCAAGAGCGCCTTGTGTTCCGTCGTTCCGAAGATTCGCTTGAACACGAAGTCGGTCTTGGGGTCGGCGAACACCGGTAGCATCACCACGTTGTACGCCGCTGCTGCGCGATCGACAACGGAACGAACGCGCGGCTTGACCTTGTCGGTACACGTCGCCACAGCATGAGTTCGTCATGGCCACCGATGCTCCGCGATGTATCGAGATCGACGCCGCAATCAGAGAGCACGCGCCTCGCGCTCTGCGGTCCAGGCTCGGCTAGGAGCCGACTAGCTGATGGTCGACACATCGAGGCGGCGTGTCGTCCTGGAGGTGGGCGGCACCGATGAGGGAAGCCTCGGAGCGTTGCTGTCTGTGAAGACCGAACAAGCTCGAAGCTCTATCTTCTCTCGGCACGGCCGACCTGCCGCATGCGTGGTACGTTTCGTTGAACCGCGAGCCATGCTAGCGAGCGACCATGAATCTCGATGAATTGAACCGCCGCGTGACGAACATGATCGTCCGGGCCGAAAGCTTGCCGGCAGGTTCACAAGACGCATGGGAGGCGTTCCACGAGGTGAGCGTGCTCGAGGAGGCCATCACGATGCTCGTGCCTCCCGATGACCTCGAGGGTGAGATCGCCCGGCTCGGTGCGGTGACCGCCGCGCTGAGCGCCGGCGAGCCTCTTCGCGCACTACAGCTCGCCGAGCGGTTCCTCGCAGAAAGCCTCGCCCCTGAGATCGCAGAGAAACTCCGCCAGCTGATCAAGGAAGCCGACGTAGACCTCCGTGCGCGGCCGCGAACGAGCTCACTGTTACGCCAGTGACGTTCATGCTTCGGGCGGTTTGATCGGGAGTCCCCCGTGATATCGCATATCGTGTCGAAGTCGACGGCGACCTCGCAGTACCCCACATGCGCAAAATTAAATCCGGAAAGGAGCATTGGCGCTGGGCACAGGGTTGTGAGCGGGGCGTCCATGCCAGATAGGTGAGCTTGCTCGCGCCGGTCACAAGCCGGCCGGCGCTCTCCCGAGGTCTGTCGGTCAGCAGGACTGGATAGCAGCCGTGGCTCAACGCCGCTGTCCCTCGAGTTTCTCGATCCTTTGCTGTGCATTCTTGATGAGATTCGGCACGGCCAGTCGATGGAAGACCGCCAGCGATTCTCGCCACATGGCAAGGGCAACGTCTACCTCGTCCCGTGCGGCCAGCACGTCGGCAATCTTCCCCCGTGTGATCGCGTGCTTCCGCACGTCTCCTATCCGCTCGTACACCGGCAGCTCCTCCTCCCGCCAGATTCGCAGCGCCTCATCCACCTCGCCCCGCGCCGCCAACACGTCTGCGATCTGCCCCAGCGTGATCGCGCGCGACCGCACGTCGCCGAGTCGCTCGTACACCGGCAGCTCCTCCTCCCGCCGGATCCGCAGTGATTCGTCCAACTCGCCACGGGCAAACAGCACGTCGGCGATCTTCCCCTGCGTGAATGCGCGTGCCCGCACGTCGCCCCGCCGCTCGAACACCGGCAGCACCTCCTCCCGTAGGATCCGCAGCGCCTCGTCCCGCTCGCCACGAGCAGCCAGCACATCGGCGATCTTCCCCTGCGTTTTCGCGCGCGACCCAACGTCACCCAGCCGCTCGAACACCGGCAATACCTCCTCCCGCTGGATCCGCAGCGCCTCCTCCAGCTCGCCACGGGCGAACAGTACGTACGCAATCTTCCCCTGCGTGACCGCGCACGCCCGCACGTCGCCCAGCTTCTCGAACACCGGCAGTTGCTCCTCCCGCCGGATCCGCAGCGCCTCGTCCAGCTCACCATGGGCGAATAGCACGTCGGCAATGCTCCCCTGCGTGGCCGCGCGCCCAGTCACATCACCAAGCTGGTCGCATGCCGGCAGCACTTCCTTTCGCCAGATCCGCAGCGCCTCCTCCGGCTCGCCACGGCTGGCCAGCACGCCAGCGATCTTCCCCTGCGTGATCGCACGCGCCCGCACGTCTCCTATCCGCTCGTACACCGGCAGCTCCTCCTCCCATCGGATCCGGAGCGCCTCCTCCAGCTCGCCACGGTCCTCGAGCACGTCGGCAATCATCCCCTGCGCGAACGCTAGGCCTCGGTCATCGTGGACCTCCCCGGCCAGGCGCGCTATCTCGGCCGCAGCGTTCCGCACGGACTCGAGCTCACCGGCTCGGTAGTCGAGCTGGCACAGCGCCCACAGAACACGTCGATCAGCACCTTCGCGGCGTACCCGCTGCGCCGCGGCCAGCCAGGGGCCCATCGGGCCGCGACTTGTCGCGAACGCCCAAGTACATGGCAAGATCCCCCCGATGGCAGCATCGCTTGCCGTGCCAAGCCACTCGCCGATCGTAGTAGCCTCCATCGAGAGCGCATCCCACCGCGCAGCGCGATCGGCGAATGAATCGTCGGCTCGCTCCACGACCCACGCGCCGACCCGCGCATCGATCCCACCGCGTTCGGTCCCGGCGCGAAGGAACTCGCCCAGCAGCGGGTGCACGCCCCACGTGGGGGCGATACCTCCTTCCCGCCCCGGCCATTGCACGAGCGACAACGCGACCGCCGCCTCCATGAAGTCGTCGAACGCGCCGCTCGCCTCGTCCAGGCCCGTGATCGCCGCACCGAGCGACCGCCCAAAACCCACGCGCGGCGCCCAGCCGAGGGCCACGAGCGCGGCCTCCCAGCTGGTCAAGCGCGACCCCGCCTCGGCGAGCAGCAGCTCGCGGGAGATCGCGAATGACGTCGACAACACGCCCCGCGCCCGGTCGCCCAGAACATGATCCGCCGGGTCCCGCGGACCCAGCGCAAGCCCCTGCTCGCGCAGCCGCGCGAGGAACCTCGCCACCGTCGTCCCGCGTCGCAGGTAGCCGGCGGCGATGTGAAGCGCGAGCGGCAACCCCGCGACCTGACGCACCAGCTCGCGCAGCTCGCTCTCGGGCACGGTGACGCCTACTCCTGTCAGCTCTGCGTGCAGGAGCCTCAGCGCGTCCTCCGCATCCAGCGGCGCGAGCTCGATGCGCGTCCACCCCGAGCCTGCCGACGTCCCCAGCTCGGCGTACCGGCCGGTCACGAGCAGCGGGACGCCACCGAGCGCGCGCGACAGCGCGGCCACCAGCTCAGCCGATTCCGCGGAATCGACGTTGTCCACGTGAACCAGCACCCGCTGCGCGCGCAGCGCCTGCGCGACTGCGGCCTCGTCGGCGTACTTCGGATCGATCCCCACCCGCTCCCCGAGCACCCTCAACCAGTCCGTCACTGTTCCGGGGTGCCCCGGAGCGAGCACCACGTGCTGGTAGCCGCCGAACCGCTCGGGGTACTGCGTATAGAACTCGTGCGCCAGGTACGTCTTGCCCACACCGGCCATCCCCTGCACCGCGACGATCGCCACACGCCCCCCACCGTCGCCGTCGAGCGCCGCGGCGATACGCTTCAGCTCGGCGTCGCGGCCGACGAAAACCTTGTGCGGCTCCGGAACGTGCGACCGCGGCCCCGTCCCGGACAGATCCGACAGTTGGCCTGTGCCTGCCAGCGGGCTCAAAGACGGCGGCGTGGAGCCTCCACGCGCGACCCTGGAGGAACGCGCATCGGGACCACGCCCCGGGGCCGGGTTGCGCGGCTCGACGTATCGCAGGATGTGCAGCGCAGCCAGCACCGCGTTGCTGCACGCGAATGCACGATAGAACCCACCCGTCTCCTTCTCGAGCCTCGCCTTCTCCTGATCGCCCACGTCGCTGATGCCCTTGATGACGGTAGCCGGCACGCCGTGCTCATGCGCAGCTCGCATGAAGCCGTGCGATTCCATCTCCGCGGAGACCAGCTTGGAGTGAACCGGAGCAGCAACCCCGATCCTGGCTCCGGCAAGCTCGCGCTCCTTGGGATGCTCCCGGAGCGAGTCGCTGAACCCGCGGTCGCGCAGCAGGAATGGCCCTCCGGCGGTCGCACCGACGATCAAGTGCGGCCGCTCCATCGGCTCGGGACGCTTGACCGCTCGGCGCCGCAACCTGGAGACATCCTCGATCACGCTATCGATGAGGGCCAGGCATTCCTCCTGCCAGGGCGCGTAGGCGGCGAGCGAGGTTCTCAGCGCTCCCACCGCGTGGCGCATCCTGGGATCGACCTGGTAGCCCTCCGTGCGAAACGTCAGCGTACCGGTCTCGACCGCGATGTCGTCGTAGCTCAGGACCTGCGACGCGAACGGCACATCCCCGAGCGCAACCTCGCCCGCATCGATGGCTGCCGCGATTCCGACGAGCGTTGTCGAGCGGGAGCGCAAGTCGTTCAGCAGGGGTGCGATGAACACGCCCATGTTCACCGCACCCATCTGATGAGCGCTGGCGGTCGCTACACGCGCAGCGGTCCCATCACCCAGTGGATACTCGTAAACGATCGCATGGCCGCGCTTGTGGTGCTCCTTCGCCACACGCGACATCACCGCCGAAACGACCTGCGCTTCCTCGGTGAGCGCGGTCGCGATGAGCAGATCGATATCCTTCTCCGTCGACTCCACCGAGGGCTCCATCGATGATGGTACAGGAGCCGGTGCCCTCAATCACCTGAAGTTCGTGACCAGACCACGCGTGGTGCGGGCAACGTGCTCGTACGACGCACCGTGGCGGGTTCGGCTAGTTGCCGCGCATCTGGAGCGAGACCCTGGGCGTGGGAGCGTAACCCGGCGGTGATGACCCGGGCGGGGGCGATGCCCCCGGCGCCATCGCGGGGGCATCGTTGAACAGGTTGATCGCGTCCCAGCGGTACGGCTCGGCCGACGCCGTATAGCCGGCGCCCACCATGATGGCGACCAGACCACCCAGCGTGACGACGAGCGGCAGCGCCACGTTGTTGTTGCTGCTGGTGTTGCTGTTGTTCCCGGCTTCGACGCCCATGTCCGCGCACGCGTGGTCTGGACCGGTCAAGGCCGCGGCAAGAAGTGGCTGCTCTTGACCAAGTTCCGCCGCTTGCGTCGCCAGCACCGCCGCGACCTGATGGGGCTGCTGACCATGAACCACCGCGAGTTCTACGACATACTGATGCTGATGCGTCATGTGGACGGGGTGGTTGCATGGGCACGCTGTCGTCTGACCAACGCTGCCCTGGAAGGTAACAATAGCCGGATTCGCGCCATCAGCCAGCGCGGCCATGGCTATCGGAATCCCGATAACCTGATGGTCGTGCTCATCATGCTTCCTGGAGGTAGCCCGAGGAGGCATCACCCAAATGCGCGAAGAGGGTTCCAGTCGAGCTCCGGGGTCACCTCGCGAGCGTCGCCCGCTTGATGTAGTCGAGGTTCGGGAAGTCGCGGCGCAGATACGCATTGCCGCCTTCGAACACCGGATCCTGCTTCCCCGCCCGGATCCCACCGCCGGCCTGCTCGTCATATGCCGCGTAGAGCGCATCGGCAACCTCCATCCCTTCGACGACGCGCGCAAACGGTACGAACGGTTCGAGGTCAAACGCCGCGCTGTTGTCACGAAGATTGATGAACACCTGCGTCGCCCGGCCGTTCGGACGCTTGAAGGCAAAGGCCACCGCGCCGCGCACGTTCGAGACCACGCGCGGATCGTCGGCAATCGTGCGCGTGCGCCAGCGCTGGGCGACGGCCGGATCGCCCTGGATCCCGAATTGCGCAAAGATCCCGGCCCGGACGCGGAAGATCGCGGTGTCGTCGTAGTACCCCGCGCGCACCAGGTTGTAGAACCGATCCACGCCGTTCGGCGCCCACGCGCGCCGCACCTCGAGCACGATGAGCCCCTTCGTGGTCTCGAGCCGCACCTGGCAGACGTCTGGCGCGCGGCTCTGAAACTCAGCGCTGTCGGGTTGCATCAGCTGCGGTTGCCCGGAGGCTGTGGCACAGCCTGCCACCAGCGCGGCGACGAACACGAGGACGAGCACGAGATCGATACGCGATGAGAGCACGAGAAACACACTACCCCTGGTCCGGTTGTCGTGTCGCGCAGCGCTCGGCTCGGGCCACCCCGCCGCCGGCGACCAACCCGACCAACGCAGCAGACATGATGAACCATTTCATGCATACACGGTTACAGCCCGACGCCGAGCGCGTGTTGCCGTTCGTTATCAAATGATTGAAGAACTGTGAATCAGCCACCGGCGCACCCCGCCGTAACGCATTGACATGATCGGCGGCCGCGACCACCTACGCGGTCGGATTCACAGGGCTTGCCGCCGGGCCCCCACCGCAACGCCCGGACCGCCGAGCGATCCGTGCGCCCGACGGCGTACGTTGCAAGCTAGGGCATTCCTTGCGAAGTTGACCACATGATGAAGCAGCTCTCGATCGCGGTGGCGCTCCTGTTCGCCGTCGCCTGCAAGCCCGACGCGCCATCTCCGGCGAAGGGAGCACCTGCCGGCGCCGCGCCCGGCGACCAGGACTCGCCGAGCAAGGTGAGATCGGGGAAGATCGACGTCAAGCCGGTGGCGCCCCCGGCGGCCGACGACCAGCCGGGCACCGACGACCAGCCGCGCGGCAACCGCGAGGACTGGCGCAAGCGCCGCGACGCCAAGCTCGACACCAACAGCGATGGCGTCATCAGCGACGAGGAGCGCGCCGCCGCGATGCGCGAGCGCGCCGCGGCCATGCGCACGCGGCTCGACGCCGACGGCGATGGCAAGCTCACGCCGGCGGAGCTCGCGAACGCGCCGGGCCGGATGCACTTCGACGACCCCGCGGCGATCGACACCAACCACGACGGCGACATCTCCGCCGACGAGCTCGCGGCCGCCCTCAAGGCGCGGCGGGACCAGCGACGCAACGACCGCGGTAGCGCCGCGCCGGGCACCCCGCCGAGCACCCCGTAACCGCACGCAGATCGCGGCGGGCAGGCGCGGGCGATCATCCGGGGTCCGCGGACAGCCGGTGCGCCAGCGCGGTCAGCTCGTCGCGCAGGCGCGCCAGCTCGCGCACCGAACGATCGCTGGCGAGGTCGAACCCGGCACGGCACGCGAGCTCCGCCGGGATCTTGCGCGCCTTGCCGCGCAGGGCGCGCCCCTCGGACGTCAGGTGGATTCGCACGAGGCGCTCGTCGTCTTCTCCGCGCCGGCGCTCGACCAGGCCTTGCTGTTCGAGCCGCTTGCACAAGGGCGTCAGCGTGCCCGAATCGAGCGCGAGCCGCTCGCCGACCTCCTTGACCGGCAGGCCGTCGCGCTCCCACAGCACCAGCAGCACCAGGTACTGCGGATAGGTGAGCCCGAGCGGCTCGAGCAGCGGAGCATAGGCACGCGTCAGCGCGCGCGACGCGTGGTACAGCGCGAAGCACAGCTGATCGTCGAGTTGCAGCGGATCGCGCGGCGCCATCTCAGGCGCCGGCGAGCTTCACGTCGACCGCGATGTTGCCGCGCGTCGCGTTCGAGTACGGGCAGACCTGGTGCGCGGCGGCGACCAGCGCCTCGGCCTTGTCGCGCGGCATCTCGGGCAGGCTCGCCTCGAGCTCGACGGCGAGGCCATAGCCTTGCCCGATCGTGCCGAGCGTCACCTTGGTCGTCACCGAGATCGGCCCCGTGGTGATCTTCTGGATGCGCGCGACCGCGGCGATCGCGCTGCCGAAGCACGCCGCGTAGCCGGCGGCGAACAGCTGCTCTGGGTTGGTGCCCTCACCTTTGCCTCCCAGCGCCTTGGGCGGCACGATCGCCAGATCGAGCGTCCCATCATCGGACCTGGCGCGGCCATCGCGGCCTCCCGTGGAGGTCGCGGCGGCGGTGTAGAGGCGCTTGTCGAGAATCGCGGGTGTGTTGGACATGGCTAGACTCATATCCACCAATTTAATTGCGCACAAGTTATTCGTACGCAATTATCTGGCCCGGGTGATGCAGCGAAGCGGTGCGGGCAGGCGCTCGCCGAGCGCGCCTCGCACACCCCCAGGTAAGCCCTTTCGCGAACGGATCCGCGGGCTTCGGAACGGCCGAGGCTTTGCAACAGGAGGTTTTCAAGAAGAGAGAAAACCATGAATAACGATAAACTCAAGGACAAGATCGACACCGCGGCCGACAAGGCGAAGCATGCCGTCGACAAGATCGCCGATCGCACCGCCGATGCGCGGAACACCGCGGGCAACAAGGTCAAGGACGCCGGTGAGAAGATCAAGGACGCCGGCCACGCGGCCGGTGAGAAGATCAAGGACGCTGGTGAGAAGATCAAGGACGCCGGTCACGCGGTGGGCTCGAAGATCAAGGACACCGGCCACGCGGCCGGTGAGAAGATCAAGGACGCCGGTCACACGGTCGGTGAGAAGGTGAAGGACGCCGGTCAAGCGGCCGGCGCGAAGATCAAGGACGTCGGTCGCCACGTCGACGACGACGCCAGGGACGCCAACCGTAAGCTCAAGGACGAGGACGAGTAGCGAACCGCGCCGCCGGGCCCGGCCCGGTCAGTTCTTGTGGACCGCGGTCGAGTACGGCGCCGGCTCGAGGGTCCCGGGCGAGGCCTTGCTCTCGGCGATCGTGAACGACTCGGCGTCGGACGGGAAGCTCCCGGCGCGCACGTCGGCGACGTAGTGCCCGATCGCGTCCTTGATCGTCGCGCCGAGCGTCGCGTAGCGCCGGACGAACCTGGGCTTGAAGGTCTCGTCCATGCCGAGCGCGTCGTACGACACCAGGACCTGGCCGTCGCAACTGCTGCCGGCGCCGATCCCGATCGTCGGGACCGAGACCTGGGACGTGATATCGGCGGCGATGTCGGCCGGGATCGCCTCGAGCACGATCGAGTAGACGCCCGCGTCCTCGAGCGTCCGGGCATCGGCGAGCAGGCGCTCGCGGCCGCCGGGGTCGCGGCCCTGGACCTTGAAGCCACCGAGCTGGTGATAGCTCTGCGGCGTGAGGCCGATGTGGCCCATGACCGGGATCCCCGCCGCGACGAGGCGCTTGATGAGCTCGGCGTGGACCGCGCCGCCCTCGAGCTTGATCGAGTGGCAGCCGCCTTCCTTCATCAGCTTCCCGGCGTTCGTGACGCCTTGCTCGATCGACGCCTGGTACGACATGAACGGCATGTCGCCCACGACGTGCGCGCGCCGGGCGCCGCGCGCGACCGCGCGGCAGTGGTACGCGATCTCGTCGAGCGTCACCGGCAGGGTCGTCTCGTGGCCCTGGATGACCATGCCGAGCGAGTCGCCGACCAGGAGGACATCGGCGCCGGCCTCATCGAGCAGCCGCGCGAACGTCGCGTCGTAGGCCGTGAGCATCGCGATCTTCTCGCCCCGAGCCTTCATTTGCCGGAGGGTGTGGATGGTGACCTTCGTGGTCTTCATTCCGCCCGTCCTTTCTGTTGTCGGTATGCCGTCTGGGAGTCGCGTGCCGCACCATGCGGCTACGTGCACCTTGGCTACCTCTCCCGTTGATACCACGATTCACAGCGAATTCGACAGCCTGCCCCCTGCCCCACCGTTGATCTGCGCCGCGCAGTCAGGTGAGCCTGACTCCATGGCGACCGAACCCGTGGAGCTTGCCGCCGCGCCCGAATGGGATGTCGCCATCATCGGGGGAGGTCCGGCCGGCATCTCGACCGCGCTTCACCTGCAAGCCGCCGCGCCCGGCGCCCGGATCGTCGTGTTCGAGAAGGAGCGCTACCCGCGCGAGAAGATCTGCGCCGGCGGCATCGGCGCGCGGGCCATCCGGCTGCTCGACAAGATCGGGGTCGACGTCGCCTGCCCCCACGTACCGCTCGACGCGGTCGCGATCCGGGTGGCCGGCGAGACCGTCGTCGTGCGCGAGCCGGGCCTGGGCGCGGTGGTGCGCCGCGTCGAGTTCGATCACGCGTTCGCGCGCCAGGCGATCGAGCGCGGCGTCGAGGTCCGCGATGGCTGCGCGGTCGACCGCATCGCCGTCACCGCGCACGGCGTGACGGTCGCGACCGCCGGCGGGACGATCCTGGCGCGCTGCGTGGTCGGCGCCGACGGCGTCGGCGGGATCGTGCGCCGCCAGGCGGGGTTTCCGCGCGGAGCGCTGCGCGCGCAGGTCGTCGAGCTCGACACCGAGGGCGTGGCGGGCGATCTGCCGCGCGATACGATCGGCTTCGATTTCCTGACCCGCGAGCTGCGCGGCTACGCCTGGGACTTTCCGACGCTGGTCGCCGGCCAGCCGCTGGTCTGCCGCGGCGTCTACGTGCTCGGCGTCGCCGCGGATCACCCGCGCACCCGGCTCGCCGCCTACCTCGCCGACCGCGGCCTCGACCTCGCGCGCTACCGCCTCAAGCAGTTCGCCGAGCGCGGCTTCGAGCCGGGCGCGCCGCTCGCCGCGCCGCGCGTCCTGCTGGTCGGCGAGGCCGCTGGCATCGACATCGCGACCGGAGAAGGCATCGGCCAGGCGATCGAGTACGGCGCCGTGGCCGGCCCCTACCTCGCGCGCGCGCTCGCCGATGATCAGCTCGGGTTCGCCGACTGGCGACGGACGATCGATCGCCATCACCTGGGCCTCCAGCTGCGGATCCGCCACGCGGCGCATCGCGTGTTCTACGGCCGCCGCCGCGCGACCCTCGAGCGCATGCTGCCGCGGCTCCCCGCGGTGTTGTCGGTCGGCGTGCAAGACTTCGCCGGCGTGCCGGTGTCGGGGCTGGACGTACTCCGCGGCGCCGGTCAGCTCGTCGCCGCGGCCGTTCGCGCCCTCCGTTAGCATCTCGCCGCGAAGGTCTGACTGTTGCCGCGAAAGTCTCGGTGCGAGGACCAGAAGCTTTGCCCCATCATCGACGGCACCGCTGCAGTCACGCGTGGGAATACCTCCTGGCTCTATAATCATCAGCCTAAAAATCATAGCGATGCTTCCATGTCCGGATTCGTGGGCTCGCGAAGCGTCAGGCCATGATTTCAGACGATGCTTCCAGACAACTCCCGATCCCAGGTAATTGCATGTTTCATCCAACCATCAACAAGCAAGTTTCTGGTCGCTGATGTATATGTTGCTGCGCACGCAGATGGCAGGCAACGTGGATCTTCGGGGGCGACGTATCGGAGAGTTCGTACTTCGCGAGCTACTCGACGAAGGCGGGTTCGGCAGTGTGTATCGCTGCGAGCAGCCGACGCTGGGCCGGGAAGCCGTCATCAAGGTGCTGCAGCACCGGTTCTTGTCTCACGACGTTCAGCTCCAGCGCTTCCTGCGCGAGGCACAGCTGGCGTCGCGGCTCGATCACCCCTATGCCGCGCACATCTATGCGTTTGGCAGCGAGGAGCGCGATCAGATCCTGTGGATCGCCATGGAATTTGTCCACGGCACGACGCTCAAGCAATGGCTTGCCGAACGTGGGCCGATGCCGCTCGCGCAGTTCGTGGCGTTCTTCGAGCATGTCGGCGAGGTCGTCGATACCGCCCACCGGTGCGGGATCGTGCACCGCGACATCAAGCCCTCGAACGTGATGGTGATCGAGCGCGCGGGCCGCGTGCTCCCCAAGCTGCTCGATTTCGGCGTCGCCAAGCTGCTCGACGGCGAGCGCCTGCCCGAATCGACGCCCGAGACCGTCGCGTGGTTGCGGAAGGTCGTGACCGAGAAGGTGCCCGAAGAGGTCTTGCAGCAGTATCGGGTAGGGCCCGCTACCATAACCTGCGATGCCGTCTCCCAGACTGGAGGGCGGCTGACGCCGGATGGGGCGCCGATCGGGACCCCGGCGTACATGGCTCCCGAGCAGTGGAGCAACGCGGTCACCGTCGGCCCGCGCGCCGATCTCTACGCGCTCGCCGTGGTCGGCTACGAGGCGCTGACCGGCCGCCACCCGTTCGAGGGCGCCACGAAGGGCGAGTACATCCCGTTTCGCCTGCGCGACCAGGCGCCGCTGCTCGGCGGCGGCCTTCCGCCCGCGCTCGACCGCGTGTTCCAGCGCGCGCTGGCCCAGCAGCCTGAGGATCGCTGGGCGAGCGCGATCGAGCTAGCCGGTGCGATCCGCCTGGCCTCGGGGCTCGGCGTCACCCGGGCGGATCTGCCGCGGATCGATCCGGACGTTCGCGATGCCTGGATGGCCCGGGCGCCGCAGCCGTTCGCCGAGGCGCTGGCCGAGCTCCACTCCGCGCACAACGTGCACCAGGCCCGCGACATCGCCGAGGAGCTCCTCCGCACGTTGTTGCGCTACCTGCTCGCGCTGGCGTTCGCGATGGCCGCGCGGGCGCACGACGACCTCGGCGACCCCGCCCTGCTCGAGCTGGTGCGCGCGCTGGCCAGGCGCTCGCTCGGCGTAAACGAGCGAATCGCGTTGCTTCGCCTCCTGGTGCGCCGGCCGGCGGATTCGCACGGCGGTCATCTCGAGCCGGCCGAGCCGGCCGTGCCGGAACTGCTCGCGTTCATGGCTTTGACCCCGGCCGGCACCGATGCGCTCGATCCGATCCTCGCGCTGCAGCCGGCCGCCGATCGTGCGGTCACCGAGGACATGGTGCGCTGGCAGCTGCTGCGCTTGCTGCCGGTCTTGACCCAGCTGCTCCGCCGGGCCACGTTCGTGCTCGACTACGCGCTCGTGGTGCCGCGCGATGACGTGGCCGAGCGGTGGACCCGGCGGCGCTCCAAGCCGCGCGTGCGGTCGGAGGTGTCGAGCGGCGAGCTCATCGAGGGGCACCCGATGCTGGTCGACCCGTCCGGACGGGTGTGTGTGGATCTCTGGCCGCTGGTCCAGGCGGCCTCGCCTGCCGATGGCGCGGACCCGGAGTTGTTCCTGCTCGACGGCCACGGTCCCCACGGCGCGCTCCTGATTGCCGCGCCGTTCGGCCTCGAGCACCACGACGTGACCGCGCGCGACTGGCTGGCGGCTCACCTGATCGATGAGATCGAGCGCAAAACGCGCATGCGCGATCATCTCCAGGTTTCCGCGCAGCAGTGGCAGGACCGAGGTCGACCGAAAGCGCTACTCTGGCGCGGTGAGGTGCTCGCTGAGCTCGAGCGCTGGATGCGCCGTACGGCGGGTGCATTGTCGTTCGGTGACCCTGAGGGAGCGTTCGTTGCGGCGAGCCGCCGAGCGGGGCGGCGCACGCGGTGGCTGCAGGGCTCGCTCGTCGCGGCGGGCGTGGCTACCGTGCTCGTGGTCCTGGCCTACCGCTTCGTGATGAACGAGCGCATGGCCGAGCAGGCCGAAGTCGAGCAAGGCCGCCAGGCGCTGCTCCATGACGACCTCGACGAGGCGCAACTCCACCTGGCCGAGGGGTACCAGCGGGGTGACCATTCGTACGCCGTCAAGTTCATGTACACCCACGCTCGACAGCCGTTGGAAGCCGAGCAAGCGCGCTTCGCTGCGGCCGCCGGCCGTATGTGGTCGGCGGCTTTCTCGCCGGACAGCCAGCGGATCGTGGCAAGCGATGACCGCGGTGCTCGGGTCTGGGACGCGCGGACCCGGCAGCTGCTACTTACGCTGCCGCACGGCGACACCGTGTATGACGCACGCTACAGCGCCGACGGCGCTCAGCTCATCACGGCGAGCGGCGACGGCGCCGTCAGGATCTGGGACGCGGTCAGCGGTACGCGTTTGCGTGAGCTAAGAAACGACGGGAAGCCGTCACGCTACTTCGCCACGGCAATCTCACCTGACGGTAAGCTTGTTGCTGCGATCGACACGAAGGGCGCGGTGGCACATGTCTGGGATGCAGGCAGCGGCACCCAAGTCGCGGCGCTACTCAATGATGCGTTCGAGTTCCCGACCATCGCCTTCAGTGCCGATGGCCGCTGGCTGGCGACAAGCGGCGGCGATGATGTCCGGGTGTTTGATACAGCCACCTGGACACAGGTACTCGCCCTCGCCGGGCCGCGCATCATCAACTTCAGCTTCGATCCGACCGGGCCGTACCTTGTGACCGGCAGTGCAAGGGGCGACGCGGCGATCTGGGAAATCCCGAGCGGCAGACGGGTGTGGCACCTGCGAGAGGGCGGAGAGCCGGTCGACGCCGTGGCGTTCTCACCCAACGGCCAGCTCGTCGCCACGGCATCGCGCGACGGGGCATCGCAGATCTGGGATGCGAGATCGGGCGCGCTGCAGAACCAGTTCACTCCCCTGCACAGCAAGATCCTCTCGATCGAGTTCGACGCGACCTCCAAGCTCGTGGTCGCCGCTGGCGCCAGCGGCGCGGTTGTTGTCGCAGACGTCGCGCAGGGAATGCCGGTCGTGTTGCTCGAAGGCCCCCGCGGTGCCGTCATGACCGCGCACTTCGCTCCGGACTCGCGTCGCGTGATCGGCGCGAGCTGGGATGGGACGGCACGTATATGGGACGCGACCTCGCCGTATCGCCGCTGGAGCTCGCCGCCGATCAGCGACGACTGCGGCCTCGGCGCAAGCCTTGAGCCGGATCAGCGGTTCCTGGCCATTGGCTGCCGGGACCACCCCACCCGCGTCTGGGATACCGCGCACGACCAGCTGCTCGCCGAGTTGCCGAGCGTGACGCCGGTCGACGGCGACTTCTCGTCTGCGTTTCCGGCGGTGTCATCGGCCGGGGATCGGGCCGCGATCGCACGCGGCGAGACAGTGGAGATCTACGAGCTTCCCGGCGGCCGGCTGCTGCGCACGATCAGACATCCCGCCGCGGTCAACGCGGTCGCGTTCGCACCTGCGGGGCACGACGTCATCAGTGGCGCCATCGACGGCTCCGTGTTCATCACACGAGACAGTCGCTCGCCGGTCGCCTTGCCGGCGGCCTCCGGCGGCGTCGATGCGGTAGCGCTCCTCCCCGACGGCCGTGCGGTAGTCGCCGACGCGCGCGGCCGACTGCGGATCTGCGACCCGAGCGGCGGCACAACGCTGGCAGATCTCGTCCTGTCGCCCCGCGTCCGGATGCTGCGCGCCTCACCGGACGGCATGCGCTTGATCGCGATCCCGAGGTACACGGGACCGGCCGGACTGTGGGATCTTGGACAATATCGACCGATCGCCTCGCTGGACGGTCACGCCGAGCGGGTGTATTCGGCGCGGTTCGTCGCGGACGGTCAAGAGATCATCACCGCAGGCGCCGATGGCACCGCTCGGCTCTGGGACGGGAAGACGGGGCAGCTCCGGCAGATATTTCGCGGGGGCGCGCGGTTCCTGGCCGATGCCACCATCACCCCTGACGGCTTGCTGGTCGTGGCTGGGGGTGGCGACGGTCTTCTCCGGTTCTGGGACGCGGCGAGCGAACACCTGTTATGGACGCTGCCGGCACACAAGTCCTATGTGATTGGGATCCACTTCGAGGGAGATAGCATCGTCACGCGCGGTTTCGCCGGGGATGTCTCACGATGGACGATCGCCCCTCCGGCAGACGTCATCGAGGTAGCGCCCTCGAAATAGCGATTGGCGAAACGCGAAGGCTTGCACTATCGTGTCGGGATGAAGAAATCCAACCTCATCAAGCTAACGGTCCGCCGCGAAACCATCCGAGCCCTCGCGAGTGCGGAGCTCGCACGTGCAATCGGAGGAGAGGTAGCGGTGCCGGTCGACACAGGCAAGGAGATGTGTCCCGGTCCTGCCGTGGCGAAACCCTAGGTAGGTAACTGAATGACCGTTGAGCTCGACCAGGAAGCGATTGCAGCCGCACAGATCACCCGTGCAGTCGGAAGAGATATCGCCATGCCAGCAGGGTAATCGCGATCGCATTTGCGTGCGTGATTCCTGACGAGACCAGTGCTCAAGCTCGAGGTCCGTCGCGGAACGCTCCAGCTGCTGGAATGGAGCTCGCCAGGTGCCAGCGGACGAGCTAACGACGGCGGCGGCGAAGTCCGAGCAGCGCCAGGCCGAGCAGGAGGCCGCCGCCGCCCGCGCCGCCCGTCGAGCAGCCGCCGGTGACGTCTTGCGAGCCGTCGCTGCCGGTGCTGGTGCCCGGGACGGTGCCGTTCCCGTTACCGGTGGTGGTGCCACCACCGCTGCCGCTGCCGCTGCCGCCGCCACCGCCGGCCACCGCCGGCATGAACAGCGCCGCGTTCGGCGTGCCGAACCCCGTCGGGCCGTCCCAGCCCGCGGCGGCGTTGCACAGGAGCGTCTTGCCGGCGCACGTGCCGTTCGATCCGCTGGTCACGTCCCACAGCTTGGCCACGTTGTTCGCGACGAACTGACCCGACGCCTGGCTGCCGTTGCCGGTCGCCGCGAAGATCCCCGCGATGAACGGCGACGACGCGCTGGTACCACCTACGCTGATCCAGCCCGTGTTGGTGCCGTTCGTGTCATAGACCGCCACGCCGGTCGCCGGATCGCCGACCGCCGCGATGTCGGAGGTCGCCTTGAACGTGCACGGCGAGGCCGTCTGATACGCGGGCTTGGGGATCGACAAGCTGCATGCGCTGCCGCCCGCGCCGGTCTTCGGATCGGCGGTCGTCGACCAGGCCGTCTCGGCCCAGCCGCGTGTGGTGCCGGGAGCCTTGACCAGGTGCGTGGCGCCGACGGCGATCACGTGGGCCGAGGTGGCGGGGTAGCCCGGACCCTGTTGCGCCGCCGGCCCGAGCAGGTCGTCGTAGCCCGCGTCGCCGGACGCCACGAAGATCGCGATGCCCGGATGAGCGAAGTACGCCTCTTGCGTCGTCTGCGGCGTGGGGTTTTGCGTGGTAGGCGTCGCCTCGGGTCCACCCCAGCTGTCGCTGATGACCGTGGCGCCGGCCGTCGCCGCCGAGTTCTGCGCGGTGTACAAGCCGTCGCCGGGATCCGGCGCCTGCAGGACGAGGATGTTGCACAGCGGGCACGCCGCGCTCGCCATGTCGACGTCGAGCGCGGTCTCGATCGTCCAGTCATCGGTGGCCGGTGGATCCGCCGGAAGCGGCGTGGGCTGGCCCGCCGCGTTGACGATCTTCAGGCACGTGCCGAGCGGGCACGGGGGCAGGTTGTACTGCTTGCGGTACACCGCCAGGTCCGCCGCGAGGTTCGTGTAGCCGTACGCATCGACGATCGCGATCGTCGGCTTCGTCGAGGTAGCGAGCTTGGTGGGATCGATGTTGTAGGCGGCCTGGAGATCGGGCGGGCCGAACGAGCCGGCCAGCGGCGTCGTGGCGTGCGAGACGATCCGCCGGTTCTCGGTACGTCCGGCGGTCTTCACGTGCGCCAGGCAGCGGATGGCCCCCGAGCTGCACACCGGCATGGATGCGGCCTCCTCGCCGTTCGGGACCGCGGTCGTGGCCTCGTCGTTCGGGTCGGCCATGCTGCCATCGTCGAGGACGCATGAGGGAAGAAGCCCCAGCGTCACCCCCAGGGCGAGCCGAGAAACGCCTGCCAACATCCCGAAATTCGACACGAAACGCTTGGAGGTGAGCATGTGTAACGCGAACGTAATCAACATGCGTGCCACATCTGTGTGCATCAACCTACACACCCGAGATTGAACGATAGGGTGGCATACACGCTGCGGTGCAGCCAGCGAACACGGCCGTCTGGCCTTCCGGTGATGCGGACCGGGTTCGGTGCCGGCGACGGCTCCTGGCCGGGCGCGCTTGCCGGCTAGAATGCAGCGCCGTGGTGACGCCTCCGGACGACCCCGCAACCAGGATCGCCAAGCAGGTGATCGTGATGCGCAAGGATCTCGGGATGCGCAAGGGCAAGATGATCGCCCAGGGCGCGCATGCCTCGCTCAAGGTGCTGCTCGACGCCGGCGAGCGCGATCCGGGCGGCACGGTGTTCACGCTCCCGCTCGACCCGGCCCTGTCGGCGTGGCTCGGCGGGCGGTTCACCAAGATCTGCGTCTCGGTCGACTCCGAGGCCGCGCTCGACGCGGTCGTCGCGAACGCCCGGGCGGCGGGCGTGCCGTGCGCCCTGGTCGTCGATGCCGGTCACACCGAGTTTCACGGCGTACCGACGAAGACGTGCTGCGCGGTCGGCCCAGCGTGGGCCGACGCGGTCGACGCGATCACGGGCGGGTTGCCGCTGCTTTGAGCCAGCCTTCCGCGGCGCGCCGGACCTCGGCGGCCGGCGCCTCGACGTCGATCGGCACTGGCGCACCGGTCAGGGTCTGGAGCGCGCGCTGGGCGAAGTACCGCACGAGCGGGTAGTCGTGTGACAGCTGCGCCGCGAGCAGCGGGATCACCGAGCGGTCGCCCGCCCCTCCGAGCACGACGATCGCGACCGCTTGTTCGTGCGGCTTGCCGCGATCGAGCGTCGCCCGGAGCGCGTTGACCGACAGGTCGTCGCCATACAGGCCGCGCAGCGCCGCGCGATCGTAGCGCTTGCCCCACCAGCGCTCCATCGTGGAGACCAGGCCCTCGACGCTCTGATCGGCGTGGCACAGCGCGCACTCGACCGGCCGATCTCCCTCGACGCGGCGGCGCTCGGTCGGCGAGCCGATCCGGTGATAGCGCATCAGCGCGTAATCGAGCCCCATGTTCTTCTTCGGCATGTGGCACGCGACGCACGAGGTCCCCGCGCTGCCGCTCGCGTGGTGGCTGTGCTGGGTCACCGCCTCGGTGCTCGCGTACGCGGCGTGGCACGCCGTGCAGGTGGTGTTACCGGCGGGGGTCGCGAGCGCCGCGAGCTTGGCCGGCGGATCGATCGTATGGGGATCGTGGCAGGTCGTGCACGCCATCTGGGTCGCGCAACCGCCGAGCTGGTAGTCGCGGCCCTCGCCCGAGCTGATCGAGCTCCCGCCGGGGCTCTTCGTGCGCGTTCCGCCTTCCCACGTCCACTCGTAGCGGGTGAACAGCACGGTATGACACTTCGCACAGGTGTGGTTGATCCACTGGGCACGGGTCCCCGCCTGGCCGTGCGGCGGCGAGACGCCGATGACCTCGCTCTGGACCGCGAACGTCGGGTGCACGCTCGGCTCGGCGGCGTGGGCCCGGGAACCGTTGTGGCACGCCTCGCAGCCGATGCCGAGCTCGATGACGTGAGCGCCATCGAGGTGCTGCTGGTTGGCAACGGCGGCGGCCGACAGGCGGCCGTGCAGGGTCGTGTCCGCGCCGGCCGGCGTGCCGCCCAGGAACGCGATATCGTCGGCGAGCGCGCGCTCGAGGCCGGGCTCGTCGATCGCGCGCGCCGTCCAGGTCCGCGCCTTCGGGAGCACGCGATCCGACACCTTGCCCTGATAGCTCGGCACCTTCGGATCGATGTCGTCGTACAGCATCGTCGCGAGCGGCAGCGTGTTGTGGCACGGCAAGCACTCGCGCGACCACTGGCCCTTGGTCGACATCCTGGGCCGCTCCTTGACCATCACCGAGTAGCCCTTGTAGCGCCACGACCTGGTCGAGAACACGTAGCTCGCGGGCAGCACGTGCTCCTCGCCGTGCTCGTCCTCGCCCACGAAGTCTTCACGGTAGCGCCCGCCGATGACCTTGGTGACGCGAAACGTCTCGGTCCCGGTCGCGGTGACCACCCGCATCATGCGCTGCCCGCCGCGCGTCTCCATCGTACAGGTATCGCCGCCGAGGCGCAGCGAGGCCCCATCGAACGGCGCACGGATCACGGCGGTCCGGGCGTCCCGCGTCATGCCTCGCATCGCCGAGGCCTCCCACGAGGTGTAGATCTCACCGTGACAGTCGGCGCAGGCCCGCGAGCCGACATAGTCGCCGCGCAGGATGTTGCTGGCGACGACCGAGCCAGACGCTCCCGCGCCGGTCAGCGGCGGCGCGGCGGGCGCCCCGGGGGGCGAGACGCGACACGCCGCCAACGCAACGACCACGAACCAGGGCCAGGCGCGCACCCGGAGGTTCTATCACCTCGCGTGCGCTTCCGACATTCGGCGTCGCCGGCCCGAGGCCGCGCAGGCGCGGCTACCCGGTGCTGCGGTAGCGATGGTGGTCGAGCAGCCCCTCGGCGGACAGGGCCGCCTGGACGGCCGGCCGCTGCATGATCCGCTGATCGTACTCGGCGAGGTTCGGGAACAGCGCGAGGTCGATCCCCAGCGGCGTGCACCACTGCAGCATCACGAACAGGTACGCATCGGCGACCGTGAACGTCTCGCCCATCAGGAACGCGCGATCGTCGAGCACGTCCTGCAAGTAGAGGAAGCGCCGGCTGATCTTGCCGCGCTGGTACTCGGCGATCGAGACGAGCGTGCGAGCGTCCCGGGCAGCCCGAGGGTCCCCGGGGTCGTAGACCGGCTCGAACTGCTTGTGGATCTCGGTCGCGATGAAGTTGAGCCACGCCTGCAGGTGGTAGCGAGCGAGCGCGCCATTGGGCGGTACGAGGTGAGCCTCCGGGGCCAGGTCACCGATATATTGCAGGATCGCCGGCACCTCCGTGAGGCTCGGGCCGCTGCCACCGTCGAGCTGCAGGACCGGCACATAGCCCTTGGAGTTGATCGCCAGGAAGTCGGCCCCGCTCGCGGTGCGGTGCGTCTTCAGATCGACGCGCTCCAGATCGAACCTGAGTTTTGCTTCGCGCAGCACGATGTGTGGCGACAAAGAGCAGGCGCCCGGTGCGTAAAACAGTTTCATCTCGCCCTCCTTACTTGGCTCCACGCATCTTGCATGCCGACTCTGACGCCGGGACGCCCGCCCTCTGATCACGCACCCTTATGCCACGACGAGGGTCACAGCCCCGCCGGCGCTCGTCCCAACCACCATCGCTGCGGCGGTAACGTCTGTATCCCGGATCGAATGCCGCCTGCGCCTCGTGTGCGTCGACGCACAGCACGTGTCGGGAGCGCGCGATCAGCTCCACGCGCGAACGCGCCCATCGCGCACATCGAGCAGCGTGCCGATCGTCATCGCGGCGTGGATCAGGCCGACGTGCGTGTAGGCCTGCGGGAAGTTCCCGAGCAGCTGACCGGTCTCCGGCTCGATGTCCTCGGAGAACAGGCCGAGCGGATTGGCGTGCGCGACGATCCGGTGGAACACGGCGACCGCCTCCTCGAGCCGGCCCGCGAGGGCGAGCGCCTCGGCCCACCAGAACGAGCAGATCGTGAACGCCGAGGTCGTGGTGCCGAAGTCATCGACATTCGTATAGCGCTGCATCAAGTTGCGGCGGGTCATGTGCCGGCCGTAGTGGTCGAGCGTCGCCAGGAACCGCGGATCGCGCGCGTCGATGAGCCCGATCGACGGAAACAGCAGGTTGGACGCGTCGCCGTGCTCGCCGTCGAGCGACTGCGTGAAGCAGCGGAGCTGGGCGTTGAAGCCGCGGCCGAGCACGATCTCGCGCTCCTCGGCTGCGACCGCCGACCACCGCGCCGCGAGCTCGGGCTTGCCGAACCTGGCCGCGATCAGCGCCCCGCGATCGATCGCCGCCCAGCACATCGCGCGCGAGAACGTGTAGTGGCGCGGCAGCGTGCGAAATTCCCAGATCCCGGTGTCGGCGAGCGGCGCCAGCACGATCGCCTGCTCGACGAGGCGCTGGACCAGCGGAAAGAACGTCTGCGGTTGATCGAGCACGAGCCGCGGATCGGCCAGCACGGTCTGCAGGCACAGGATCAGCTCGCCGTTGAGATCGTTCTGCTGCTGCTCGGCGGCCGCGTTGCCGATGCGCACCGGCCCGGTGTTCGCGAAGCCCGAGAGATGCTCGAGCACGTGCTCGGGCAGCTCGCGCTCGCCGCCGATGCCGTACAGCGGCTGGAGCGGCCCCGACTCGGCGATGTCGCGCAGGAAGCCGATGAACTGCTCGCCCTCGTTCAGGTGCGACAACCGGCGCAGCGCCTCGACGACGAACGCGGCGTCGCGCAGCCAGCAGTAACGGTAGTCCCACGTGCGCGGCGTGCCGATCGCCTCCGGGATGCTGGTGGTCGCCGCCGCGATGATCGCGCCGGTCCCGGCATACGCGTGGAGCTTCAGGCACAGCGCCGAGCGCAGGACGTGATCGGGCGCGAAGCTCGGCAGCGCGCAGGTCTTGCTCCACAGCCGCCAGCCGCGCACCGTCTCGTCGAGCAGGTGCCGGACATCGGCCTCGGTGGGCGGGTTCGGGCGGTGGCCGTACGCCAGGAGGAAGTACAGCGGGTGGCGGACCGGGATCTCGTGCTTGCCGCAGATGTGGTCGCCGGACACGTTGGAGTACAGGTGCATCGGCGCGTCGGCATCGAGCACCGCGACGCCGTGCTGGGTCGCCAGCAGCCGGCCCTGCTCGCGGCCGTAGCTGGGTCGCGGCGAGAAGTCGACCGTCACGCGCGGCGTGCCGGCGAGCGGCCGGACCATGCGGACCACCTCGAGCGGCATCTCGAACCGGCCGCCGCCCTGCGGGATCCGGGGCGCGAAGTCGATCACCTCCCAGCGGGCGTCCCCGGCGGCGAACTCCGTCCGCATGACGTTGGTGTTGGGCAGGTAGCTGGCCTGGCCGCGGATCGACTCGCCCTGGCTCAGGAGCTGAAACCTGCCGCCGCGCTCCTGATCGAGCAACGCGGCAAACACCGACGGAGAATCGAACCTCGGCAGGCACAGCCACTCGATCGCGCTGGTCGGCGCGACGAGCGCGATCAAACGTCCGTTGCCGATCGCACCGTGGTCGAGGGAAGCCTCCACCGTGATGAATGTAGCGCTCGATCGAACGTTCCGATACCCGTGAGGCGGCCTCGTGAGCCGCGGTCGCGTAGGATCCGCGCGTGCGCTGCCTGCGCTGGATCAGCACCCTGGTGGTCGTGGCGGGGCTTGCCGTGGCGCGGCCGGCACGGTCCGAGCCGTGGTATCGCGGAGAGGCGGGCGTGCGCCGCCTCACCCACCTGGTGTTCGTTGCGGCCGGCGGGGCCCTGTTCGCGATCAGCGAGACCGCCGCCAAGCCTGCGCTCGCGCCGGCCCACTGCCGGTGGTGCAACGTCGACGGCCTCGACGACCGCGTCCACAGGGCGCTGCTCTGGAAGAACCCCGCACGCGCCGCCGCGCTCAGCAACCTCACCGGCTTCATCGCCGCCCCGATCCTCATGCTCGGCCTGACCGCGTACTCCGCGTCGGGCGCCGCGGGCGATGGCGAGACCACCGGCCAGATCATCGACGATACGATCCCGATCCTCGAGACCGTCTTCTACAGCGAGCTCGTGGTCCAGGCGATGAAGTTCTCATTCGGGCGCCAGCGACCTGTGGTGCACTTCCCCCTCCAGCTCACCACCGTCCCCACGTCCGACGACAACCTGTCGTGGTTCTCGGGGCACGCGACCTTGACCTTCGGCTTGGCGGTCAGCGCCGGCGTCGTCGCGCATCGCCGCGGCTCGGCGCTCGAGCCGGCGATCTGGGCCACCGGCCTGACCCTCGCGGCGGTCACCTCGTACCTCCGCATCGCCGGCGACAAGCACTACCTGACCGACGTGCTCGCCGGGGCAGCCTGGGGCACCGCCTCGGCCCTCGTGATCCCACGCCTCACCCACGCGCTACCCGACAACGTCAGCGTGGTGCCCCAGGGCAACGGCCTCGCCGTCGCCGGAAGGTTCTAGCCCGTTCTAGCCCCGCAGCTTCAGTGCCCCGCCATCGCGACGAGGTACTCCTGGATCAAGCGCCGCTGCATGAAATCGAGGTGAGCGCGCGCCGACATCTCATCGAGCATCACCGGCCACTCGGTCGCGCCGTGGTCCGTCGGCATCGGTGGGCGGTGGCAGGCGCCGCACTTGGCGACGACGAGCGAGCGTCCGTTCTGCAGATCGGCCAGCTCGACGTTGGCGCGCGACGCGTCGATCGCGGTCGCAGCCGGCAGCGAACCCCCGCAACCCACCAGCACCAGGATCGAGACAAGGACAGCGTGACGCATCTCTGAGTTTGAAAATAGATTTCAAATTCGGATATGTCAAGCTCGAACGTTCCTACCTCGCTGAACGACCTTCGACATCTACATAGAAATCGAGCCCTTACGGAAGTCGGTCTTGCGGAGGTGGACGTTGATGCAGACGGGCCGGCCGGTCTTGGCGATGGCCTTGGCCTCGGCCAGAACGCCGTCGATCCGGCTCGATTCGGTGAGCACGAGGCCCACGCCGCCGTAGCCCTCGGCCACCTTGTGATAGTCGGTGCGCCGCAGATCGCAGCCGAGGGAAGTGCCGAGCACCTCGACCTGCTCGCGCGCGATCTGCATCCACGACGCGTCGTTGCCGATCACCGCGATCGGCGCGACGCGGTGGCGCACGTAGCTGTCGAACTCGGCGAGGGTATAGGCCGACGAGCCGTCGCCCCACACGAGCCAGACCTCCTTGCCCGGGCGCACCATGCTCGCGCCGAGCGCAAAGCCGCCGCCGACGCCGAGCGTGCCGAACGCGCCCGGATCGAGCCACGACAGCGGCGCGCGCGGCCGCACGATGTAGCTCGCGGTGGCCACGAAGTCGCCGCCGTCGACGACGAGCACGGCGTCGTCGGCCATCGCCTCTTCCATGCGCAGGAAGAACTGCACCGGATCGATGAGCTCGCCGGTCTCGCTCGCCTTGGCCTTGATCTCGGCATCGCGGGCGAGCTCCTTGCCGCGCAGCTCGTCGAGCCAGCCGCGCCAGCGGTCGCCGGCCGAGCTGATGTGATCGGCCAGGGCGATGAGGAAGTCGCCGGCGTGCATCTCGATCGCGACGTCGGGCCGGCGGTTCTTGCGCAGCTCGTGCGACGACAGGTTCGCCGCGATGAGGGTCGCCGCCCGGTTGAGCCCGCGCCCGTAGCCGAGCCGGAAGTCGAACGGGAAGCCGCAGACGATGATCACGTCGGCCTGCTTGAGCGCCGCGCCGCGGTTGTGGCGCAGCTGGAGCTCGTGGGTGCGCCCCAGGAGGCCGCGCGCCATGCCGCCGAGGAACACCGGCGCGCCGAGCATGCCAAGCGCGCGCGCCAGCCGCCCCGGATCCTTGACGCCGACGAGCGCCTGGCTGCCGACGACGATCACCGGCCGCTGGGCGTTCTTGAGCGCACCAGCCGCGCGCTCGATCCCGCTATCGCCGAACAGGTGCGGCAGCTTGCGCGGCACGTGGACCTCGGGCATGACCGGGGCGTGGAACTGGCGGTACAGGTGGCCGCGGATGTAGAGCTCGATGGCCTTGGCGCCGATCCCCTTGGCCTTCCCCAGGCCCGCTTCCTTGGCATACCACTCGCGAACGATCGCCTCCGGATACAGCAGATCGACGGGCACCTCGATGAACACCGGCCCCGGGACGCCCGAGACCGCGAGCTGACACGCGCGCTCGACGATCGGCGCCAGCGCGGGCACCGTCTTGACCACCGTCGCCCACTTGGTGATCGGCTTCATCATCGACATCTGATCGATGTCCTGGAGCGCGCCGCGGCCCTTGAGCAGGGTCGCCGTCGCGCCGCCGAAGATGATCAGCGGTGACTGCGCCATCTGCGCGTTCTTCACGGCGGTGATCGTGTTGGTCACGCCGGGCCCCGCGGTCACCGCGGCCACGCCGATCGTCCCGGTCATCCGGGCGACCGCGTCGGCGGCGAACACGGCGTTGGCCTCGTCACGCACGTCGATGACCCGCAGCCCGCGGGCCTGAGCGCCGGTCAAGATCGGAGAGATGTGCCCCCCGCACAGGGTGAACAGGTGCGTCACGCCGTGCCGCGCCAGGACGTCCGCGATGATGTCGCCGCCGTGAGTCATGGCCGGAGCATCGCGCGCCACGCCGGGCGTTTGGAAGGGGCAAGCCCGCGCTACAATGTCCGTGCGTGCCAGACCCCGTCCTCTACTCGATCCCCTTGTTCGTCATCGCCGTGGTCACCGAGGCGGTCTGGGCGAGGCACCGCCCCGGGATCAAGGGTTACGAGAAGCGCGACGCCACCGCGTCGATGACGATGGGCCTCCTCGCGGTCATCATCACCGCGTTCGCCAAGCTCCTGTCGATCCCGTTCTTCTTCGTGCTCTACGATCATCGCATCGCCAACCTCGGCGGCGCGTGGTGGTCGTGGATCGTCCTCCTGCTGGGCGAGGACCTCTGCTACTACTGGTTCCATCGCGTCCATCACGAGGTGCGGCTCTTGTGGGGCGCCCACGTCAACCATCACTCGAGCCAGTACTTCAACCTGTCGACCGCGCTGCGCCAGCCGCTCCTGACGCCGCTCACCGGCCCGATCTTCTGGGCGCCGCTGCCGCTCCTGGGGTTCCCGGTGTGGATGGTGCTGCTCGCGCAGTCGTGGTCGCTGATCTACCAGTTCTGGATCCACACCGAGGCCGTCGATCGGCTCGGGCCGCTCGAGTGGTTCATGAACACGCCGTCACACCACCGCGTGCACCACGCCAAGAACGCCGGCTACCTCGACAAGAACCACGGCGGCATCTTCATCGTCTGGGATCGCCTGTTCGGGACGTTTGCCCGCGAGACCGAGCCCGTCGTTTACGGCCTCACGAAAGACATTCAAACGTTCAACCCGCTCCGGATCGGGTTCCACGAGTTCGCCGCGATCGGCCGCGATCTCCGGCGCGCCCCCACCTTGCGCGCGAAGCTCGGCTACCTGTTCGCGCCGCCCGGGTGGAGCCATGATGGTTCGTCGCTGACCGCCACCCAGCTCCGGCGGGGCGCGGCCAGCCCGGCGGCCAAGGCGTCGTGACTGTCCTCGCAGAGGCGGCCCGCGTTTGGCCGGTGCGCATGCGGCCCGGGACCGACCGCGTGCTAGGCTAGCCGCGTGCGCGCGCTGCTCCTGGTCTTGCTCATCGTTGCCGGCTGCGGCCACAAGGAGGCGCAGGGCGATCCAAGCGGGGGGGTAGACTCGAGCGCGAAGCCCACCGGGGACACCGCGCGCGAACAAGCCCGGTTCGACGCCGAGCGGCGGCCCGAGAAGGTCGTCGAGGCGCTCGGGATCGGTCCTGGCTCGAAGGTCGCCGACATCGGCGCCGGCTCGGGGCTCTTGACGGTGCACCTCGCCCGCGCGGTCAAGCCCAGCGGCCGCGTCGTCGCGACCGATATCGACGGCGGCGTGCTCGATCTGCTGCAGTCGCGGCTGGCCGCCCTGGGCCTGGCGGATCTCGTCGAGCGCCGCGTCGTCGGCGCGGAGCAGCCGGGCCTCGAGCCGGGGACGTACGACGCGATCCTGCTCGCCGAGGTCGATCACTACTTCTCCGACGAGGTCGCCTGGCTCAAGGAGGCCACCAAGGCGCTCAAGCCGGGCGGCCGGATCGTGATCTCCAACCGGATCCATCATCGCCAGAAGTCGATGGCGGCAGCTCAGCGCGCCGGGCTCAAGCTCGTGACCGAATCCACCCCGGTGCCCACCCACTTCATCGCCGTCTTCACCGCAGGTACTACATAGCCAGGAGGCCAGATGATGCGCTCACCCATTAGCCCGCTGCTGCTCGGCCTCCTTGTCCTACCCGGTTGCCCCAGCCCGGGCCCGAGCAGCGACAACCCGAAGGTGCTGTGGCTCGCGCCGGATATGAACGAGACCCACGTCAAGCTCGTCGATACCGAGCCCGGCCCTTATTGAGCGCCCGGCGTGGGGCCCGGTGGGTCCCAGGAAGCTTCGTTCGACCTCCGCGCCAGCGTGCACGCGGGGGCTTATCACGTGACGTGTGACGCGGTGATCATCGGCTCCGTCGACGCCGCGTTCACGCTGATCCGGCGGCGCGGCGTGACCGACACCACCCTCGCGCAGTGGGTGAAGCACTGGGAGCCGCTGCCCGGCGGCACCTACGAGGCGCAGCCCTACGAGGCCGACGAGACCGCGCCGGCGATCGACTGGCAGGCCGGTGATCAGCTGGTGTTCCGCTACGCGGCCATGAACACGACGACCCCCGACGCGTTCATCCCCAACGGCGATGGCCCGTTCTCGCACGGCCGGATCCCGAGCATCGCGTTACCGCCCTAGCCCCGCCGTGGCCCTGCGCCACTAAGCCGCGTCCGGATATCACGGCACCTGGCCTCGGTGTTGCTTCACCTCCGGGGGTGAGCGCCGGCGAGAAACCGCTCTTGATCTACGATGCGGACTGCGGGTTCTGCCGGCGCTGGATCGAGCGCTGGCGTGCGAGGACGGGTGACCGGATCGAGTACCTACCGCTCCAGCAACCGGGCCTGCTGCGCCGCCTCGGAGTTCCGCTGTCCGCCGCGTTGCGATCGGTCCAGCTCGTCACGCCGGACGGCAAGCGCCACGAGGGCGCCGACGCGGTGTTCCGCGCGCTCGGGCAAACCCCGGAGCTACGGCTCGTCACGCGCCTCGCACGGCTGCCGCTCGTTCGGTCGATCGCGGGGTGGGTGTACCGGCGGATCGCACGCCACCGCGGCCTCGCCGCGCGCGTCGACAACGTGCTGTTCGGCCGCTCGACGTCGCCGCCCGAGACCGCGCTGGTTCGTTCGCTGTTCATGCGCGCCCTCGGCGGCGTCTACCTGATCGCGTTCACGTCGCTTCGCAGGCAGGTGCTCGGGCTCTATGGCGAACGCGGAATCTTGCCGATCCGCGAATACCTCGATGCCCTGCGCGCCGTGGTCCCGGCGCACGCCCGGGTCGAGCGTACGAGCGCACGTCCGCCGGCGACCGGCGCCCTCGAGCGCGCTCGCCTGGTCCCGACGCTGTTCTGGCTCGATGCCTCGGATGCCACGCTGGTCCGCGCCTGCCTCGCGGGTCAGGTCTGTGCCGGTCTGTTGATCCTCGGCATCGCGCCTCGAGCGACCTCGTTCGCGCTGTGGGCGTTATACCTGTCGTTCGTCTCCACCGGGCGTGAGTTCCTCGCGTTCCAGTGGGACGCGTTGCTGCTCGAGACCGGCCTCGCGGCGGCGATCGTCGCTCCGTCCGGCCGGCGGGACCGCGCGCACGGCCCCGGGCATCCACGCGAGTCGCCACCGTGGACCGCGGTCGCGCTGATGCGAGGGCTCGTGTTCCGGCTCTACTTCGAGTCGGGGCTGTGCAAGCTAGCCTCCCGCGATCCGACGTGGCGCGACTGCACGGCATGCAGCTATCACTACACGACCCAACCGCTGCCGACGCGGCTCGGCTGGTCCGCGCACCAGCTGCCGCCACGGCTTCAGCGGCTCTCGACCTTCGCGGCCCTCGCCCTCGAGCTCGGCGCGCCGTTCCTGGCGTTCGCGCCACGCCGCGTCCGGCGCGCCGGGTTCGTTGCCCTGACCGGGCTCCAGGCGCTGATCGCGGCGACCGGCAACTATGGCTTCTTCAACCTGCTCACGATCGTCGATAGCCTGTGGATGCTCGACGACGAGCCGATCGCCCGAGCGTTGCGACTCCGCCGGCAGCCGGCGCAGCGCCCGCCATGGTGGCGTCGCGCCGCCGTCGCGATCGCCGTGCTTCCCCTCCTGGCCCTCGGGGCCTCGGAGCTCGCCCTCCGACTTCGCCGGCGGGCCAAGCTCCCACGTGCGCTGGCCCGGCTGCACGAGATCGTCGCACCGCTCCGCGCGGTGAACCCCTACGGGCTGTTCGCGGTGATGACGACGAACCGCCCCGAGATCGTGATCGAGGGCTCGCTGGACGGCGTCCAGTGGCGCGAATACCGGTTTCGCTACAAGCCGGGCGCCGTCGACAAGCCGCCGCGCTTCGTCGCGCCTCACCAGCCGCGCCTCGACTGGCAGATGTGGTTTGCCGCGCTCGGGCCGCCGCCGGCCTGGTTCGGGAATCTGCTGGCTCGCCTCCTGGAAGGTGCACCCGAGGTGATCGCCTTGCTCGATGGCAATCCGTTTCCCGAGCGCCCACCTGGCTACGTGCGAGCGCTGCTCTACGAGTACCGCATGACCGATCGCGAGACACGCCGGCGCTCCGGCGCGTGGTGGCGCCGCGAGCTCCGCGGCTTGTATGTCCCTCCGGTCAGGTTGGGACGGCGCGCGCTCCCCCCTCCGGTGGGTGTGTCGCGACCCGACGCGGTGGAGTCAGGAGCGCGAGCCAATCGGGTTTGAGCTTGCCATCCGCGAGGAGCGGGGAGCGGGAGGTGCCGTGCTCGGCGCGGCGCGCGCGTCCGCCGAGCGCGGCGGGCGCCCCGCGGTCGATGTGCAGCGGCCATGCCCGGCGCCGCGCATACGCTCGGCCGGCGCCTGGCTGCGGCGCCAAGCCGTGTCATCATCACGCGGATGCGCACCGGCCCACTGATCGCAGGCGTCGCCATGATCGCCGCTGCCGGCCTCGCGATCGCGCAAACCGCGGCGACGCGCCACAAGCTCCACGAGGATCTCCCCGCGCCGTCCGAGCGGCCCACGCCGATGATCGGCGGCGGTGGCAGCGGCAACCCCGCCGCGTTCGCCGCCGGCGACAAGGTGCTGCCGAAGCCGCCCGCCGACAAGCCGAGCGGCACGCCGGCCAAGGACGAGCCCGTGCTCGGCACCACGAGCTTCGCGGCCGATCGCCAGACGTCGATGAAGCCCGACGGCAACACCGGGCCCGACTCCACGCTGCACTACGTCAGCGTGTTCAACCCCGACGTCCTGCCGTTCAAGCGCATGAGCGCGCTCGACGGGATCGGCGACGACTACACGCTCAAGATCGCGCACACCGCCCTCGTCGAGCTGACCGTCGGCGGTACGACCGACAAGACCCGCGACCGGTTCTGGGGCTCCGTGCTGGTAGAGCTCGCGCCGGGCAGCGACGTCGCGCTGCCGAGCGTCGCGCCCGACATGCGCATCCTGTCGTACGAGATCAAGCCGGCGATCGCGGTCAGGTTCGAGAAGGACGGCGCCGATAACTTCTACGTCCGCACCGACGAGGCCAGCGCCGCGGGCACCTACCGCCTGGTGTTCCTCGCCGACGCCGACGCCGGCTACTTCGCGCCATCCTTGCCGCTCCACGGCCACTACACGCCGCGCATCGTCGCGACGATGACGCCGGCCGAGCTCCGCCCCGCGGTGCCCGATGCGGTCCGCCGCGCCGCCAGGCAGACGCTCGACGAGCTCGGCGTCGACGCCGACATGGATCTCGGCGTCGTGTTCAACCGGCTCGTCGGGTTCTTCCGCGGGTTCCAGGCCAAGACTTTGCCGCCGTCCGCGGGCGACATCTACCGCGAGCTGTGCCGCAGCAAGGCCGGGGTCTGCCGCCACCGCGCGTTCGCGTTCATGGTGACGGCCAACGCGCTCGGCCTGCCGACCCGGTTCGTCGAGAACGAGGCCCACGCGTTCGTCGAGGTCTGGTTCCCCGAGCGCCGCTGGCAGCGCATCGATCTGGGCGGCGCCGCGCTGCGCATGGAGGTGCAAGGCGCCGGCAACAAGACGCTGCACCGGCCGCGCGCCGACGATCCCTTCGAGAAGCCGCCCGAGTACAAGCAGAACTACACCCAGCTCGAAGGCGACATCTCGGGCCTCACGTCGCAGCAGCTCGCCGACAAGCACAAGTCGCTGGGCCAGTCACCGGCGAGCGGCGAGTTCGGCGCCAACGGCGGCGGCTCGGGAGCCGCCCCCGATCGCATCCTGCCCGATCAGGGCTTGCCGGTGGTCACCCGCGATCCGAAGAAGCAATCGCCGGTGCTCACCGTGACCCGCGCCGACGATCACGCGTTTCGCGGCGACCAGATCCACGTCGAGGGCCACGCGGCAGCGAACGGCAAGGCGCTGCCCGATCACACGATCGACGTCTTCCTGTCGCCCTCGGGGCGCGGCGGCTCGGGGTCGATCCTGCTCGGCCGCGCGGTCACCGAGCCGGATGGCTCGTTCCGCGGCGACTTCAGCGTGCCCCCGACGATGGGCCTGGCCACCTACGACATCTGGCTGTCGAGCCCGGAGGACGCGTACTACAACGCCGCGCTCAGCGAGCAGTAGGATCCTGCAGGCAGTTCAACTCGCGCAACAGGTCGGCGAGCGACTCGACTTGGCCACCGGCAACACCCCGCGACCGTCGAGAAGATAGCCGGTGCGGGGTGACCGTCCACCAGGCGCTCGCTTGCCCGGAGCCCTGTCAGCGCTTCGCCGAGGGGACATCTCGGTACGAAATCGAGCCAGCTTTCTTCCAGCCCGCTCGCAAGAGCCACGTCTTCGGCTGGTACACGACGAGCGGATCGTAGGTCTCTGGGCCGCGCCACAGGACCGCCTCGTCGCCATATTCCGCCCAGCCCGGAAACATCGCCGCGCTCGAGAACCAGTCGATCGCCCACGCCGACATGGGCGCCGCCCGGTCCTCCTGGTGCTTACGCCAATTGCCAAGTACGTACGACAGCGCATGCCGTGCCTGCCGCGGCGAGGTGATGATCTGGGCGTGGTAGCGATCGGGGAACACGGTGCCGCGCCGGCGTGGCCCGGGCTTGCCCCTGCTGATCGCTGCGTTCAGGTGCTTGGCGGCCGAGATCTGGAAGCCTTGCATCCCCGACGCCAGCGCGTCCTTGTGGTTGGCCTCGACGAGCAAGTGGACGTGCGTGCGCTGGATGCTGACGTG
>Ga0308175_100000156_pt1 | contig 52769 bp, 38 predicted proteins | sample PhyCR1_3_FD_203893 | JGI IMG/M metagenome (GOLD analysis project Ga0308175, IMG submission 203893) | Soil microbial communities from UC Gill Tract Community Farm, Albany, California, United States - DLSLS.C.R1 | ecosystem: Environmental > Terrestrial > Soil > Agricultural land | place: USA...
TCCAGGCCCGAAGAGCTTCACAAAATCTCGATAGTTCAGAGGGAGCTTGATGTTGAAGCTTCGCTCGAACTCGTCCAAGGCAGCATCCGTAGACGCGACAAGCTTGCCGCCCTTCCCTTTGCCAACCTGCAGCTTCGCTCCAAGTTGCTCCCATCCATTGGCCATCTTCTCCTCCAGCGCCGGCGGCGCGAGCGCAACTCTACTTCCTATACTCAAGGCCTCAGCAGTTCTTGTGAGTCCAACGTCGTTGTGTAGTTCTCCCTTTCCGGTCGGTAATGTGCGCATCCACCGTAAATCGGTCCGGCACGTTCGAATTGCCCTTGTAATGAACGGTTACGACCACTCTTACTGAGTTTTTTGCAGTGATGCCAACCAGTTGTCTTTCCATTTTCGCCCATGAGCCATACTGATTCATACTTGGGCACATCAAGACCAGATTTCCGCCGCCCCCCGGCCCCCCGAACTGATTGCCAAGCAGGTGCCCCGCGTCGTACCCTGTACCACTCGAAAGGCTACGTTGTGCGTTCTTGTCGCGCTGTGGGTCGGAAATGCGGTTCGGATTGCATAGAGGTCCCTCGGCCCGGACCACGCGACCGCTATCATCCCGATCGAAGGTGTATGTTCTACCATTGACGTTCTGAACCTTCGAATCGAGTCCGAATGGGTCAGTCCAGGCAGTGGGGGCCGGGCCATACTGGTATAGGTTCAGACCTCCCAGTAGTCCTTGAGGGTCGGGTGTCAGATATTGCCCGACACTGGGATCGTAGTATCGGAACCGATTATAGAACAACCCGGTCTCTTCGTCGTGCCACTGGCCTGGGTATACTATGGGACAGTCAGTCAAGTTGGCTGTCACGGTGGCAGGCTGCCCCCAGGCCCAGCGTTGGACAGACCATGCAATTGCGCTATCATCTGAGATCAATTCGCGCGGCGTACCCTGGTGATCAGGGACGACGTCATAGGAAGCTGCGCCGACCTGCTTGAAGAGGGGCGTGAAGTCGTCAGGGTCGAAGGTCCAGCTGACAGCTGCCACACTCTCGCGTACTTCATGGCAGATAACATCCCCGTCCCAAACGAACTCAGTGACGGTTCCACCATCATCTTTTCGGATCCGCCTTCCAAACGGGTCATACTGATACTTGACCTCGGCCCCCCTGTTTCTCTTGACCGTGGCTAACCACCCTTCCCCGTCCCATCCGAAGTCGCGCAACACTTCACTGCCCCGGCTCGTCGCTTCCCTTCTCTCCATCAGCCGGCCATCGCCATCCCTCTCATAAATGCTGCCATTCCGCTCGATCAGCGTGTCGCCACCGGCGTACTTTAGATCGATGTCCTCCATCGCTGCACGATCCAGTCCTTCGCCTGACCGCGTCACGTGGACGACATTGCCGGTCTGGTCAAAGCGGAACGACTCCGCCCCTACTCCCGGCGTGACCGCCCCTACTAGCTCACCGACCGTGTTGTATTGATAGGTTTCCCGACCGTGGCGCCGATCGTCCACCTCAACTACGCGATTTGCTGCGTCAAATCGATAGCTTCGATGGATAAGATACGAGTCGCTGGCCCCACCTACGACCTGCAGACGCAGGCAACCCATCGAATCGTATTCCTGACGCATTACCAGCCCGTTAGGTAAGCGTCGGACGACCTCTTGACCCATGCGGTCGCGTTGGAATTCGATTGTGCCCTGATCGCCACGTCGAATCGAGGAGAGCCGGCCGTTGCGGTCGTACCTGAATGCGACGGTATGACCAACGCTGGACGAGCGCTCGATGCGGTTACCCAACGAATCGTAGCGGCTCTCAATTACGAACTGACCACGGGTTTCCTTTGTGACGCGTCCGAGGGGATCCCGTTCGAAGACCACGCGACAAGCGTCATTTTCAGCCGTGCTGATGTGCCCGAGAGCGTCATAGGCGAACACCACAGACGCCCCATCTGGCAGTCGCTTCTTGATCAACTGTCCGACCCCATCGACCTCGAAAATGGTTTCCTCGTTCGCTCCGTTCGTCTGCCGTACGTAGAACCCGTTCACGTCATAGCTCGTCGTGCGCCGCCGTCCACCAAAATCGATCTCGGTGATCGGACGTCCATCCTCATCGTACTCAAAACGGTATATTTCACCCTTCTCGTTGATTATCTCCTTGAGTTGTCCTTGCTCGGTACCCCAACGGAATCGGACTGTCCGACCGAGTGCATCCACGGCTTCAGCGAGGCGGCCACATGTCCCATATCGATAGGACGTCTGGCTGCCATCCGGCTCGGTGATGGCAGTAATGTTTCCCCACGCATCGTACTTGAAAGTACGCGACGTTTGATTCGGCCACATGACCTTGGTGGGACGGAGCAGGGCATCATATTGGTAGTACGTTGTACCCCCAAGCGGGTCAGTTAACGCCTGGAGGCATCCTAGCTCATTCTGCCGAAAGCGTACGTGGTTGCCTTCCCAGTCGACCGTCTCGACATGCTCCCCGCGGCTGCCGTAACGATAGCGGATCTCGCCGCCCTCAGGATTTCCTATCCGTTCGACTTCACCGAAATCGTTCAGCTCATAGACCCAACGATTCCCGAGTGGGTCGGCCGCCGCGCGGAGGTAGTGTCGGTCGTCGTACTCTAGCTTCCATTCGCCACCAGCTGCATCTGTCCGCTGCACAAGCTGACGAGCGGTGTTGTAGACAAATCGGGTTGTCCGGCCGATCGCGTCGACAACAGCTGACCGATTACCTGCGTCATCGTACTCGTAGGTCGTGGGCAGTCCACGTGCGTCCACTTCGGCCACTATGCGATGGAAGTCATCGTATTCGGTGGAGTACGTTGCGCCCGACGGTGTCACTCTGCGTAGGACTTGACCTGTGCCTGCCCAGGAGAAGCCCCAAATAGCACCGATGCTATCGGTGGCTTCCGTCCAGCCAATCGCCGGCATATAGCGAAACACACGCCTATCGTATCCACCTACACCCTCGGTATGGACACACCGCCCTTCTGCGTCATAGGCGAAGCTAAAGACTCCGCCTGAGCGGTTCGTCTCGCGCAACATACGGCCGTGCGCACCGTAGACGAATGATTCCACGCTGTCGAGCGGATCGTAGGCACCCTCGAGAAACCCCGCGTTGTTGTACGCGAACCGCAGCAGGGGGCGGGTCCCACCTTCTGCGGTGAGCAAAGCGACACTGGACAACCGGTCGTTGGTGTACTGAAAGGTGTAGGACCTACCCTCCCGACGCTGCGTCGCTAGTGCCAAACGACCCTGAGCGTCGTAGCGGAGATCGATTGCGCGTCCCATTGTGGCTTCTATACTGCGGGCCAGCGACGTCGTGTTCAGGCTGGCGGGAGCAAAGATGAATCGCTCAGCGTCGTGCGTCTCGGGGTACCACATCGTGACTCCCAGGACGCCGTTCTGCCAGGACAGTTCAGCGTAGGACCCCAGAGCCCGAAGGGGAGACCCCTGCTCGAGAGCTGTCGAGCTTCCTTCGAACAGGATTTCTGCCCCACCCGGCCCACGGAAGTAATAGCCTTCCTTCTTCTGAGTCAGTGTAAGGACGTAGTCGTGGGTCCAGCCTGGCCCCAAAACTCCCGCTGTGCGATCCAGAAAGGCCGTGTTGTAATGTCGGGTGAACCTCAGAGGCATTCTCCCAGGTACTCGACAATCCTCCGTGGATCGAAACATCGCTCCGGACGCAACGTCGACGGGGTGACCCACGGCGACTCTGCCACCTAGTTGACGCGAGGGCTTCATGCTCTGCATCCACGGCTCATCTTGCCCTGTACCGCGCTTACGCCTTTGGACACCCCTGCGCTAATTGCCCCTTGCGCTGCGTTCACCGCCAGCGCCCGGGCCATATCGGCGATACTGACCCCGACCAGCACGTTGCTAAACCCGATGAGCGCCGCATTGGGCACGATTGGCAAATCACTACAGGACGTCGCCATCAGCGGTGCCACGAAAGCGAGCGGGCCGCCGTTCACGGTGACGTTGGGACTTCCGATTGCGGCCGATCCCTGGCTGCCAGGATAGGGGATTGGAGGCATGAGGAGTTTGGCCCAGGTCTGCCATTTAGTGTAGGCGCTGAAGCTACTTTTCACAGTATTCCACACGCCGCTCCAGCTCGATGTGTCCACGCCCGTAACGTCTTTCACGAACTTGCCCGTGGCGCTGTCCGGCTTGACGAAGAGGGAGGAGATTCCCGAAATGGCGAGGTTTGCCATGAGTGTCAGCGCCACAAGCATCAGCGCCTTGGGAATGTTCGTGAGGTAGCGTTTCCAGTAGGCCTGATTGAGCATGGACGGCGGCGTGGGGATGCCCTGCGGAACATGGCATGAGTATCCCATCGCGCCCGCCGCACAGGCGGGCATGCCGTTGATGAGGACGTTGATCGTAGGAAATGCGGGCGTCGACCACAGATAAATGAGCCCGAAATACGGATGCGGCATCATCGGCACCGGAGGTGCCGGTGGGATCGTTACAGTATGGAAGTCGAGACCGATGACCGTATCGGTCATCTTGACCGCTGGCCAAAGCATCCGCGCAATCCCTCTAGCGTTGAACTCCGGTGACCACCAGACGGCGGCTGAGGCGGGTGCGCCCAAAGGTCACGCCCACCGAGTCACCCACGCGCACCGCTTCGTAAGTGTCAGCGTCGACGGCGGCACCTGTTGGCTGGCCGCCGACTACGAAAGTCAGGATGTAGATCTCCGCATTATCGGTAGCCTGAGTCCACGCGCGTCCACCGGCAATGCGAGTGTTGTACGTGGTAGAGCCGCGGGCGACCTGCTTACCTGTCACCCGCGTCTCGGTCTCACTGGTCTCAAGGGCAGCGCGGTCGAGCGCGCCATACAGGTAATACACTAGCACGGCCGTGAGCAGGACAACCGGAAAAGCATAGACCAGCCGAGTCGAGCTGTTGGACATCCCTGAGTCCTCATGGCTTCACTCGATCAAGATCTCCATCTTGCGCATCTCGGGAAGCCAGTCTGGTCCCCGATAGGCGACGGCGCCGCGCCAGACTAGGTCGAGAGCCTGGTCTTCCATCCGGATCATCACCGTTTGCATGACGATTTGCGGCTCCAGAATCCCATCTCCGATGTCGAGACCAACACGGGGGCGCTCGGTCGGGAGCTCGAATGTGACGGTGCCATCCCGGCTTAGATTCTCTGTCGTGATCGTTTCGCCGCCTTGAAGGAACGGGAAGACCAAGCCTTCGGACGCCCCGTTGAAGAACCTGAAGTCCATGTCGCGCAGTCCATGCTTGAGGTAGGGACCACGCTGGTCAGCCGTTAGGAGCTTTGCGTAAGCCTGCCGGAGTTCCTGTTCGACCGGCCGGTCCAGCGGAAGGATGCCGGCGAGCTCCGCTCGGGGGCGCCATACCTTGGGAAACCAGCCCAGGCCGGCGGGCAGCGGACGCGATGGCCACTGCCCATATTCCCCTAGGCATAGCGGCACCGCGGACAGGGGGGACGACGGATCTTCCAGATTCGGCAGCGCAACATCCTTTAGAGTGTTCGACGTATTTGCCACCACGAACCCGCGGCCTAGTGGATTGCGCGGATAGGGGTACGGTGTTCTGGCGTCCGAATAAACATCGGTCCCGCCGTACGCGCGCTCGTAGCGTAACTCCATGCTCATTATCTGGGATGGCTCCGTGATTACCGGCGGCCCACCGTCCGCGTAGCTGGCTCGACGATCCCCAAAGACCTGGATCACCTTCCGCCTTGTGCCAACCTGCAGTGATATGTGAAACGTGTGGCTCGCCCGGCCGCCAGGAGCATAGGCAGTACCATTGAGCACGACGTCCGTCGCGAGCTTGAACGGGACAAGGTCGCTCTCATGGCGGACCGAGGAGGTCATGGGATCTTCCCAGAACTCGTCTCCCGACACGAGCGGGCAATCGTCCTGCGCCCGAGTGCAAGGGCCGCCTGGGATGATACGGTAGCTCCGCTTGACCAGCACTGCTAGGATGTGAACCCCGTCCGGCGACTGTCCAGGGAGAACCGTGCGGATCCCCTCCCGTCGACTGGGACTTGACGTTGCCCTAGGTGCGGGGCCAGCCACCTCAGGTCACCTCTGCATGCAGCCGGCTCATTTTCGTAAGCCACGCATAGCCAGCGTAAGTCTGCGCCCCCCGCCAGACCAGATCCACTGCCCTCTCGTCCGGCCGGATGCTGACTGTGTGCAGCGCTACTTCCAACGACTGCAGGCCGGACCCGAGATCCAAGCCGATTGCTGGAGAGTCTGCCGGTAAGCGAAAGGCGAGTGGGCCGTCAGGGCTGAGCCCGTCCAGCTTCACCTCTTCGTCGCCGTTTAGGCCGGGGAACACCATACCGATGGACGCACCGCAGGCAAATTGCGCCTCCATGATCCGCAATCTAGACTGCTTCGCCAGCGCAACGTGGTCCTTAGGTAACAGCCCGAGACGTTCCTCGGGAGTAACCGTACCCGCGGGGATGAAGGGGGGAAAGGACCCCAGCATCGCGGAGCGCGGATACCACTCTCGTTGATACCAGCCTAGACCCTGTGGCATGGGCTGAAGGTGCCACCGCTCCGGGTCTTCGAGCAGCAATCGTTCGGGCGCGATCAGGTCTTGGGGCTCTTCGATATTAGGGAGGCGCAACCCGTCAACGGCCTCCTTGACATTTCGGAGCACGACTCCAACGCCTTTGAAATTGCGCGGATAGAGGAAGGGCACGGAGGGTAAACTCTTCGTATCGGAGCCCCCATAGGCGCGGTCGTAGCGGATCTCCATCTCGACGAACGGCTCCGGATCGGTAAAGACGGGCATCATGCTGGGCCGATACAGGCAGTAGCGGTCACCGGTAATCGCCAGTGCTTTCGTGCGACCAGCCACCTCTACTGCGACTGTCATACGGACTGTAGGGGATCCGCCAGGAGCGTACGCACGCCCGACCACTACGACGTCGGTCGCTGCCTTGTAGGGTGCGAGTTCAGCCTCGTGCTTAACCGGCGAGCGTTCGGGGTCACTGTTTTCATAGTACTCATCGACTTTGCGCAGAGGACGGTCCATCTCAACTCGCTCTGCTGCGCCCGAGCTCGTGAGACGATAGCTCCGCTTAACGATGACCGAAAAAATGTGCTCGCCACGATGATTGCGGCCGGGCACAATTTCGACAACGCCGTCGGTCGCTGCCCCTACTCCGGGCGACGTCATGGGTTGAGCATGACCATGCCACCCTTGATTGTATTTGTGGCACTTCCTTCAGATATAACGATTGCGCCTTTAGTCTGGTGCTCCGAGTCCGCTTCCGAGTGCACCATCCCTCCCTTTACAGTCACAGACGTCGATCCAGTGATCCCGATGGAGACGCCCGTGAGTGAGATGGTGCCATCCTTCTTCATCAGCAGCTTGCTGGACCCGACTTCGAGCTGTATTTCGGTGTCGGCTTTCAGATGGATGTAGGCGGTCTGCGATGTCAGATCAATCGACTGCTTTACCGTATTCGACTGCTTTCCCTCCGTAACGTTGATCGTAGTATCGCCTTTGATCGTCTCTGTGTGCGTGCCGGCCTCGATCGTAATTGTTCTGTTGCCGCTTACGACCCGCTGCGTATCGTCGTGCTCCACCGTCGTACCCATGTCATACTGCGCATGGATCGTGATCTTCTCCTTCCCCGCCGTATCGTCCATCGACATCTCGTTGTAGCCGCGGCCCTTGTGCGTGTTCGAGCGGAGCCCGCTCACCACGCCCCCCTTGCCCGGCTCGTACGGCGGCGTCTGCTCCGCGTTGTAGACTCGGCCCGTGATGATGGGCTGATCCGGATCTCCCTCCAGGAACTCGACCACCACTTCCTGGCCGATCCGCGGGATCGCGAGCCCGCCCCACCCCTTCCCCGCCCAGGGCTGCGACACCCGGATCCAGCAGGAGCTGTTCTCGTCCTTCTTCCCTAGCCGGTCCCAGTAGAACTGGACCTTCACCCGGCCCTGCTTGTCGGTCCAGATCTCCTCGCCCGCCTTGCCCACTACGATGGCCGTCTGGGTGCCCCAGATCCGGGGCTTGTGCGTCGTCAGCCGGAGCGGCCGATAGGGGACCGCGTAGGGCACGGCCACGAACGTGTTGCGATAGTCGAACGGCGCCGACTCCCAGCTGCGGTAGTCGCCCGCGCGCGCCGAGTGCCTGACCTCGAGCAGCAGGTAGGCCTGATTCACGTCCTTGCGGTAGTGGTCCTTGAGATCGAACCGATACCCGCTCTGGAAGGTGCGGCAGGTGCTCGCGCCGCGCGCGGTGTGCTGCCGGGCCTCCTCGCCTTCGAGCTGGAGCCGGGCCACCCGGTCACCGTCGTCCAGCACCGTGTACCGGCCAGGATAGGCGTAATGCTCCTCGGGCTGCTTGCCCGCCACCGAGGCCTCGAGCTGCAAGCTGGGCTGCTCGAAGTCGTAGTCCCGGAGCGTCACCTTCCCCGTGTGCACCACGTCCTCGTGCTCCCATGCCGTGACCACGTCTTCGGTCTGCCACGGACCGGTGTCGGTGGCCATCCGCGCCTTGGCCTGCACCGGGCACGGTTTGAGCGCGCCGTTGTCGTCCACCAGCGTCAGGACGTGCTTGCCCTTGCTGTGCTCGAAGAAGTAGAAGATCCCTTCCTCTTCCAGCAGCCGCGACACGAAATTGAGATGGCTTTCCCGGTACTGGACGCAGAACACCCGCTTGGGATGCGGCTTGACCAGCTTCACCTGCCAGTCCGAATAGCCCTGCTCCTTGAACACCTGGGTCACGATGTCCGGCACCGTCAGGTTCTGGAAGATCCGGCAATCGGTCGACAGCGACAGGAACCAGAGCCAGGGCACGATCTCCGCGCGATAGTACGTCAGGCCCTCGCTCTGATCGAGTTGGGCAAAGCTGCGCACCACACCATTGATGTACCGCTCGCCATTGCCGTCGAGAGTCTTGATCGTGACCGTCATGGGCGTGCGCAGCACGTCCGCCGCGGCCAGCTCCGCGTTCTCCGACAGGAGGTCGACGGTGTACCCGAACGGCGAGGACACCGCCTCGTCGCCGGCAAACCCTTCGAGCAGGAGCACGTCTTCGTCCAGCGCGGTATCCACCCGCATCGGACGGTTGGCCTGAGAGAACTTCGCCATCCCGCGCCTCGCCTACAGTGAGAGAGCCTCGGCCACGGGGCGGATCTCCGGCCGGAGCTCCGCGCCGCTCCAGTACTCGAACGCGCCGCTCTCGCCGATGCTGACGCGGATCGCCGCCGGCTTCTCCCCCTCCGCGATCCGCTCCAACAGCAGCCGGGACACCTCCGGCAGCAGCGTGTTGGTGAGGATGTTGTCCACGTTTCGCGCCCCGCTCTCGACCTCGGTGCACCGACGCGCCACTTCCTGAACCAGCGCGTCGTCGTAGACCAGATCGACCCCGTGGGTCTCCCGGATCCGTCGCTGGACCTTGCCGAGCTTGAGCAGGATGATCCGCCGGAGCGCCTCATCCCGGATCGGGAAATAGGGGATGATCACCAGCCGCCCCAGGAACGCCGGCTTGAACGTCTTGTCCAGCTCCGGCTTGAGCGCCTTCACCAGCCCGTCGGCCAATGGCGTGGTCTCCGGGTCGGCGCACAGCTTCGCCAGCGTGTCGGTGCCCGCATTGGTGGTCAGGATGATGATCGTGTTGCGGAAGTCGATCTGGCGGCCTTCGCCGTCGTCCATCACGCCCTTGTCGAAGACCTGGAAGAAGAGCTCCAGCACGTCGGGATGGGCCTTTTCCACCTCATCCAGCAGCACTACCGAGTAGGGCCGCCGCCGGACCGCCTCGGTCAGCACGCCACCCTCGCCGTAGCCCACGTATCCCGGTGGCGAGCCCTTCAGGGTCGAGACGGTGTGTGGTTCCTGGAACTCCGACATGTTGATCGTGATGACGTTGCGCTCCCCGCCGTACAGCAGGTCGCTCAGCGCCAGCGCGGTTTCGGTCTTCCCCACACCGCTCGGGCCCACCAGCATGAACACGCCGACCGGCTTGTTGGGGTCCTCGATCCCGGCCCGCGAGGTGCGGATGCGGCGGCTGATGCCCTCGAGCGCGTGCCCCTGGCCGATGATGCGGATCCCGAGATGCCGCTCCAGCTGTAGCACGGTGCCGAGCTCGTCGCGCAGCATCTTCCCCACCGGAATGCCGGTCCACCCCGAAATCACCTCGCCCACCAGGCCGGCGTCCACGCACACCCGCACCAGCGGCGACTCCCCTTGGAGCTGCTCGAGCTCGCCGGTGAGGGCTGAGAGCTCGGCCCGGAGCACCGCGGGCGCGGTCGCCGCGTCGGGCGTGCTCCCCGTGGCCTCCGCCAGCGCCGGCGCCTCAGCCTTGGGTTGCTCCAGCTGGACCCGGACCTCGCGGATGCGGGCGACCAGATCCCGCTCCTGCTCCCACCGCGCCGTCAGCGCGGCCAGACGGCTCTCCGTCTCCGTCCGCGTCGCCGCGATCCGGGCGAGCCGCTCCGCATGATCGGCGCCCACCGCGGTCTCCCGCTCCAGGACCCGCCGCTGGACCTCGAGATCGTCGAGCAGGCGTTGCGCGTCCTCGACGGCAGGCGGCGTGGAGCTCTGGCCGAGCGCCAGCCGCGCGCAGGCCGTGTCCAGCACGCTCACCGCCTTGTCCGGCAGCTGACGGTCCGCCAGGTAGCGGTGGCTCAACCGCACGGCCGCATCGAGCCCGTCGTCCAGAATCCTGACCAGATGGTGCTGCTCGAGCGCGGGCGCCACGCCCCGCATCATGAGCAGACAGATGTCCTCGGTGGGCTCCTCGACCTTGACCAGCTGGAACCGCCGCGCGAGCGCGGGGTCCTTTTCGAAGTACTTCTTGTACTCGGACCAGGTGGTGGCCGCGATAGTCCTGAGCTCGCCGCGCGCAAGGGCCGGTTTGAGCAGGTTGGCCGCATCGTTCTGCCCGGCCTGGCCGCCCGCGCCGATCATGGTGTGCGCTTCGTCGATGAACAGGATGATCGGCGTGGGGCTCGAGCGCACCTCTTCGATCAGGCCCTTGAGCCGGTTCTCGAACTCGCCCTTGACCCCCGCGCCCGCCTGGAGCAGCGCCAGGTCGAGGGTCCGGAGGGTCACGTTCTTGAGCGGCGGGGGCACGTCGCCGTTGGCGATCCGCAGGGCGAAGCCCTCGACCACGGCCGTCTTCCCGACCCCCGCCTCGCCCACCAGGATGGGATTGTTCTGGCGCCGCCGGGTCAGGATGTCCACCACCTGGCGGACCTCGAAGTCTCGTCCGAGCACCGGATCGATGCGGCCCTGCTTGGCCCGGTCGGTCAGGTTCACGGTGTACTGGTCGAGATTGGGCGTCTTCCCGCCCGCCCGGACCGGCCCCGCCTCGGTGGTCCCGCCGGCCGGTGCGCCGGCCTCCTCCACCGAGGCCGCCACGATGGCGGCGAAGTCGGTGCGGAGGGCCTCGCCCGGGATCTTCTGGAGCTCCTTGCTGACGTCCCGCACCAGCCGCGAGAGCTCGTCGTCGCTGGCGAGCGCCAGCAGCGCGTGTCCGGTGCGGATGCGGCCGGCGCCGTAGTTCACCGAGCCGATGCTCCAGGCCTCCGCCAGCATGCGGACCAGCGTGGGGCTGAGCGACGGGCTCCGCGCGTTGCCCGACTTGAGGCGATCGAGGCTCCGGGTCAGCTCGCCGGCCAGCCGGCTCCGGTCCACCCCGTAGTGCTTGAGGATCAGCGCGACATCGCCGTCGCTCCGGTCGAGCGCCTTCATCAGGAAGTGCTCGATTTCGACGTCGTAGTGGGTGCGCGAGAGGCACAGGCCTGCGGCCGCCTCCAGATCGGACCGGGTCTGGTCGTTCAGCTTGCCGATCAGCGCGCGCAGGTTGAGGTTCATACGGTGCCTCCGCTCAAAGCGTGAGTACGGTATCGTCGGGGTCGCGACGGAACGGCCGCGATCGCATCCAGGTGCACCAACCGAGCGGCGTGCCCGGCGTCTGCTCGCCCAGCACGCAGCCGGGCACTTCGTCCCTGGCGAGGACCAGCTGAACCTCGAAATCGAGCTGGTCGCCGCTGAAGAACTTGGTCAGCGTCCGCAGGGGCTGGTGGGCGTTTCCGCCGGGAAGAAACTGGTCGTACTGCCGGCGCGTGAGGGGGCCCAGCCGCAGGCGGACCCGCGCCTGGGGGTCCCACACCTCGTCGCCCACCACCGCTCCGAGACCGAGCTGCTCCGAGGCGCCCTCGTCGAGGCCCACGGCGCACTGCGTGTCGGGCGCCAGACGGTACCACCCGCCCACAAACTGCTCCACCGTCGCCGGCACCCCGAAATAATCGGCGATGAGCTGCTGCAGGGCGGCCGCCGAGCGCTGGCCCGGGCCGAGCAGGCCGGCGTAGAACAGCAGGGCCTCGTCCCGGATGCCCAGCCGGCGCTGCAGCCCCTCCACCCCGAGTCCGATCAGGTCCTTGAGATGCTGGGTGAGCAGGTCGTGCCGGTCGCGCTCGTGCGAGACCTGGAAACGGTATTTCTCCCATGCGCGATAGAACAGCGAGATGATCCGGTGGTGGAACAGGTCCAGAAATGCCCGGAGCGCCGTGTCCCGGGCCCGGACCCGCTCGGCCACCAGCTCGCTGTACGCGTACGGTAGCACGCCTTGCGGGCCCGTGAGTCCCATGAAGGTCACCGCCAGCCGGGCCTGGCCCCCGTCCGAGGGCAGGTCGAGCGCGTAGATTTCGCTCGCAGGAAACGCGATGTCGGGATGCACCGAGAAGCGGACGATCTCGTCCTGAGGCTCTCCGAAGGCGCCGACCGGCGCCCGATGCGGGAGCAGCCGCTCCAGCACCCGCACCGCCTGAAAGAACTCGAACCCCGTCGCGCGCTCCCGCAGCTCGGCGTCGAGCCCGGGCTGGAGCCTCGGCGCGAGCGCGCCGGACGGTGGCGCGTCGGCGGGTATCTGGGCGGGGTCGGCTAGAGGAGTGGCTTCCATCCGGCCCTCGGCGCCCACTCGCGCACCGGTCGCTTCCGCTGCTGGCTCTTGGCCGCGAGCACGCTGAAGCTGTTGAGTGACGCGTACAGCCCCAGGAAGTGCTCCAGCACGCTGGCGAACAGATAGAGTCCGGACCCCGCGAACTGGGTTTCGTCGAACTCGATCTCGACCCGCCGCCCCCGCGCGAAGCTCACGCCGTACTCGCCCACGACCCGGGCGAAGTGCGGCGCGCTCCGCACCGCGGCGATCGCCTCGATCTGCCGGTCGCCCGCGGTCGCCTCGCCGAAGTTATGCAGCCGGAGCAGCTCGCGCAGCGCGTCGGTGCCGCCTTCCACCAGCGACAGGTAGTTGAGCGAGAGCGTGGAGATCAACCGCCAGAGCTGCGGCTTGCCGAGCGGCGGCTGAATCGCCTCGGTCGGCTTGACCAGCGCGACGATCTTCCGGATCGGTCCACCCCCGGGCAGCTCGAAGTCGCCGGCTTCGTCGCCGAACGGCAGGCGGCTGGGCAGGTCACCGTTGAAGCAGGTGAGCCGCGCCGTTACCGCGTCGAGATCCGGATGCGCGATTCGGTTCGACAGATCCACGAAGGACAGGAACACGTCGGTGCCGCTCTCAGCACGCCAGCCGAGGGGCCGCCGCTTGGCATACCAGAACAGCTCGTGCTCGGCGCGGTCCGAGCCGTGGCGATAGGCGTAGAACGGCTCGAAGCGGAGCGGCTCGGTCGACCCCGGCGTGATCCCCACCACCTCGTCCACCGAATAGATCTCCGTAGTCAGGGCCCGTCGAGCGTCGGCGGTGATCTTGTATTCGTGCCGGTGCTGATCCAGCAGAATCGGCTCGGACGTCTGCGGGAAGAGATTGACGATCGGCACGCATCCCAACTTGACGGTTCGCGCGGTGACCCCCGATTCCAGCATGGCGCGCCGTTCGCTCAGCTCGTAGGGCGAGATGAGCATGACGAACTCGGCGCGGTCGCCGTACCCCGCGGCCCGCAGCGCCTCGAAGCCCGAGAGATCGAGGAACAGGAACTTGTCCGGGAAGGCGAAGTACTCCTGCAGCAGCCGATAGGCTAGAAAGGCGTGGCCCGGGTACGGCAGCACGCCCTCGTCCCGTCCGAAGCCCACCGGCCGCAGCGATTCCGGCGGGAGCAGGATGGGTTTGCGGCGGCTGCCCGGCGTCGGGTCGCGCACCAGCACGCGGACGCAGTTGTTGCACAGCAGCTCGTAGAGAGTGAACACCAGCCCGCTCTCGCCGCTCAGGTGCAGGCGCAGGGAGTCCATCTCCAGCGAGCTGAAGGTAATCTCCGGCAAACACTGGAGCTCCAGCCGAAACGCGGCCCCGGCTGCCGCGTCCTTGACCGGCGGGCTGAGCCGGTCGGGCGTGGTCCATCCCGCGGCCGCGACCGTCAGCGGCCACAGCATGGTGTCGTAGCAGCTCCGGAACTTGCACGGCACCCCGCCGACGGGCCGGGAGTAAAGCAGCGTGTCGCGAGGAATGCGGAATCCCGTCGTCAGCTTGCCCTGATCGGGATCTAGCTGGAACTCCACCAGCGACATCGAGGGCAGCGGCCGGATGTAGTGCGGATAGACCACGTTGAGAAACGACTCGCTGATCTCCGGAAAGTCGTCGTCGATCTTGAGGTGCACCCGAGCGGCCAGGAACGCGAAGCCCTCGAGCAGCCGCTCGACATGCGGGTCCTCGCACTTGTCGCGCTCGAGCTGAAGCCGTCCCGCCACCTTGGGATACCGGCTGGCGAACTCCGCCCCCAGGCGGCGCAGATAGGTGAGCTCACGCTCGTAGTAGTACAACAGATCGTCACGCACCGCCGTCACCCTTCACGTGATACTCGCCGCTCGCAATCTCGAGCACCGTGTCGAACACGACCTGCTCGGGATTGGGCTCCATGCGCAGCAAGGCCTCGATGATGAACCGGAGCTGCCGCCGGTCCTCGCCGTCCGCCTCCGCCAGCGTGACCCGGACATTGGCCAGCCGGGGCTCGTGGAGGCTCAGCGTCTCCTCGATCCGCCGGATCAGGCGGGCCCGGGTGTCCTTGGCATCCCGGCCGAGCGACGTGATATCGGGAAACCCGTAGTGATAGAGCGAGCGATAGAGCTCCTCGTAGGCCTCCGGCGCGGGCTCCGCGATCCGCCGGGTATTGAGCAGCCATTCGAGGTCGCGTCGCACCGCGAGCTTGAGCGCCCGCACCGAATCGGTCCAGCTGGGAGGCACCTCGACCGAGTCTCGCGGGCGCTGGTCGATGAGGCGATCCAGCACGGAGGCCCGGACCGAGCGTTCGAGGGCCTGGGGCTTCATGCGCTACGGCCGGGCCAGGGTCATCGCCTGGAGCGGATCGAGGCTGCAGATCCGCGGGTAGAGGCTGGCCAGCGTATGATCGCCGGCGGGCTCATCGGGGTGCTTCTGGAGGCAGCGGTAGAGCAGCGCCATCGGCTCGGCCACCTGCGGCCCCGCTTCCCACTGGGCCAGCGCGTGGGTCTCGACCTGGGCCAGCAGCTCGAGCAGGATCGGAACCGCGATCTGTTCCATGCCCGCGCCCACCATGATCCGGGCGATCTGGGTGCGGCGCAGGAACCGGGCGCGCGCGCTCCGCTCTTTGGCGACCTCCTCCATCAGGAGTTCGATGGCGTGCTCCGGCCGGCCCGCGGCCACCTCGCCGTTGGCGCGCTCCAGCACCGGGTCGCCCGGGCGGGAGCCGTTGGCCTCGCGTGGGGAGGGCGGTTTCGGCACGATCGTCTGGGCGGATGGCGCACTGCCGTCGGCGAACCCCATCTCTTGCAGCCACTGCTGGGTTTCCCGGCTCGCGGCCGGCATGTCGTCCATCAGGCTCATCTCGCTGAGTCCGGGCAGGTCCTTGAGCAGGGCCGTGAGCTCGGTCGCGATGGCCCGCGAGACCTGGTGATAGGGCGCGCCGAGTCCGTCGCACGCCGTCAGGGCATACCGCTGGAGATCGAGCCAGCCCCGCCCCGCGGTGGTCCCCATGATGTTCTCGGCCGAGTCGAGCAGCTGTTCCCAGCGCCCCTCCAGCAGCAGCCGCCGGAGCTGGCTCCGCGCCTGCGGCGGCGGAGCCTCGAGCAACCGCGGATCGGGCCCCTCGCTTTCGGCCCGGAGCTCGCCCCAGCGGAGCCCGCGCAGGATCAGGTACGACGTCGGGCTGTGAGGTTCCGTGCGGCGGAGGAAGCGGGCGGCCGCCATTGCCCGGGCCGCGGCATCCTCGCGGTCGATCGGCTCGGCGGCGAGCGCGGCTCCCGCCCCGCTGGCCGCGGTCGACGCCGGCCGCGCGGCGCTCGCCGGAGCGCCGGCCACCGGGGTCGCTTCGGGCGGATCCGGATCGAGCTCCAGCTTCCGCGCCAACAGTTGGTTCACCACGTGGTGCACCTCCCTCAGCGCGTCCTGCAGGCGGTTGAAGTTGGGCGCGGCCTCGCCGAACTTCTGGCTGCTGAGCCGGTCCAGCTCCTCCAAAGCCCGCAGGCTGCCATCGAGACCGGCGGCCGCGGTCTTGTACCACGCTTTGGTGGTCGCGGCAAAGGCCTTATCGAACTCTTCCGTCGAAAGCTTTCCCTCGTCCAACGCCTGTTGCCGGGCCTGCACCTTCTTGGGATCTCCGCCGGTATCGGCCTCGGTGCCGACCGCCCGCGACTCGCGGTATCGGAAGAAGTCGTGCCCATTGGCGGTGAGGGGGACCGAGCGCACCAACGGCGGGAGCGACAGCGCGGTCCATGAGAGCGGCGCCGCGCGGAGCTCGGCGTCGCCATCCTCGAGCGGAGGATAGAGGTCGTGCCAGAAATCCCGGAGCAGCCCGCCCAGCAGCTCGAGCCCGTCGCGCAAGCCCGCGAATCCCTCCTGGCGAAGCTGCGCCTCGGTCAGCCAGGCGGCGAGCTGCAGGTCCTTCGTCCGCGAGGCGAGCGCGTCGCCGGCCAGCTTGGCCACCAAACCGAAGTCGGCCGTCTTCCGCGGACGCTCCCACTCGCCCTGAGGCGCCCCGTCATCTTCGATGCGGGCGTCCTTGATCTTGTCGTAGAGCGGATCGTATCGGAGGTCGGCGCCGGCGGGACTGGTGCCCGGGATCGGCTGCAGTAGATCGCTACGCAGCGGCATTGCGAAACTCAGCTGACGGCGACGGGAGCGGGAACGATGTCGAGCTCGCGCAGTTCGAGGATGGGGAATTCCTGGCCGTCCACCAGGAGCAGCTTCTGCCCGACCGGCGCCTCGCCGCCGCCGGGCAGCTCCTCCCAGGTCGTGGCGCGGCCGAGCCGCACGGCATCGTCGGCGTGCTCCGCGGAGCGCGGGGTGAGCGCCGGCACCAGGATCTCGCCCAGCTCGAGGCCCCGGAAGTCGGGTGCCGTCCGGACGGCTGCCGGGACCCACAGCAGGTCCCGCAGCCGCTCGGGGGGCCGGACGCGGACGGAGGCAATCTGCTCCAGGGGTATCCAGGTGTACTGCCCCGCAGCAAAGATCTCCAGTCGCGCCCCGATCCGGGGATCGCCGTCGGTGAGCGACTGGAATGCCGTCCCATTAAGGGTGCCGGACACCGGGCGGGGAGCGGCCCCGGTCGGATATCGCCCCTCCACGAACATGGCCTGACGGACGCGCTCCGCGTGCAGTGCGCTCCGGTAGAGGAGGGTACCCATGGCCGCGTCGTGTCCCCGCTGCGCCAACACGTCGAGCTGCTTGTCGGCACGATCGAACTCGCCCGCGAAACAGAGCAGCTCGAACAGAAACGTCCGGCGCCGCGCGTCGGTGGGGTTGTCCCTCACCTCCGCGCTCAGCGCCGCCACCGCCTCGTTCAAGCGCCCGGCCCGGAACAACTCCTGGGGAGTCACCGGTGGCCGGCGCGGCTCATCAGGCGGTCACCGCCGTCAGGTCCCACGCCCCCACGGCCGGACTGCCCTTCGAGCCGTCCTTGTTCTGCGGCGTATAGGTGATGCTCACCTTGCCGAACGAGAACGACACGCTTTCACTCGGGGTGTCGTCGCCGCCGCTCGAGCCGCTCCACTGGATGTTGTCGACGTACACTTCCTCGAACTCGTACTTGATGAAGTCGAGGGCGGACGCGCCCGCGGCCTTATTCAGCGTGACCGACGCCTTGGCGAAATGGTCGCCCTTGCAGCAAGCCTGGAACAGAATGGGGCTCGCGACATCGCTCCGCTTTATCACGTTGAAGCTGCTGACGGACACCTTGCCGCCGCCGCCGCCGCCCCCGCCTGCGCCGATCGTCGAGGGGTTGGCGGCGCCCCAGCTGAACGACTGGATCTCCATCTGCTTCTCGAACCCCTTCCGGGTAGCTTCACCGTTCACGCCGTCGATCTTGAGGAATGCATCGAAAGCCATACGTGGGATCTCCCCTCCCGATTGTACGAGTGTACTGCCCACGTGCTACCTGCGAGACGGACTTCAGCTCACTTGGCCGGTGCCGGAAGCTCCGCGACCAGCCGCATGGACACGCTCAGCTCGTCCAGCTGGAAGTGCGGACGCAGGAAGGCGATGGCGCGGTACACGCCGGGCTTCCTCGGATCCTCCTGTACGTCCACCCGCGCTTCCTTGAGCGGCCGCTTGGCCTTCACCGACATCGCCGCGTCGTCGTTGGCGACCACGTAGTTCGCGATCCAGTTGTTCAGGAACGTCTGGGCCTCGCTCCGCGACATGTAGCCGCCGATCTTGTCCCGCATCATCGTCTTGAAATAGTGCGCGAAGCGGGACACCGCGAAGATGTACGGCAGCTGCGCCGAGATCCGGGCATTGGCCGTGGCCGCGTCCTTGTCGTAGACCTTCGCCTTCTGGGCCGACTGCACGCTGAAGAAGGCGGCGTTAGGCGTGCCCTTGCAGTGCACCAGGGGCGCGAAGCCGAGGTCGGCCAGCTCCTTTTCCCGCCGGTCGGTGATCGGCACCTCGGTGGGGCACTTCATCGCCACGTCGCCCGAGTCGGTGCGGAAGTTGTGCACCGGCAGCCCCTCCACCAGGCCGCCGCTCTCAACGCCGCGGATGCAGGCGCACCAGCCGTAGCTGGCGAACGCCTGGTTGACCCGCGCGGCGAGCGCCCAGGCCGCGTTCCCCCACAGGTACTTGTCGTGATCGGTGCCGTCGACGTGTTCCTCGTAGCCGAAGGCCTCGACCGGCACTGTGGCCTGGCCGTAGGGCTCGCGCAGCAGCATCCGCGGCAGCGTCAGCGCGACGTAGCGGGAATCCTCGGTCTGACGGAACGCCTTCCACTTGGCGTATTCGGTGTTGTCGAAGATCTTGCCCAGGTCGCGCGGCTGGTCCAGCTGCGAGAAGCTCTCCAGGTTGAACATCTCCACCGAGGCGCCGGTGATGAACGGAGCGTGCGCCCCCGCGGCCACCTGAGACACCTTCTCCAGCAGCTCAATGTCCTGTCCGCTCCGGCCGAACTCATAGTCGCCGACCAGGGCGCCAAACGGAGCCCCGCCGAACACGCCGTACTCTTCCTCGTACACCTTCTTGAATAGCGCGCTCTGGTCGAATTCCGGCGCGCGCTGCAGGTCGCGCAGCAGCTCCTTCTTCGAGACGTTGAGCACTCGGATCTTGAGCATCGTGCTCGTCTCGGTCTGCGACAGCAGGTATTTGAGCCCGCGCCAGGTCCCCTCGAGCTTCTGGAACTCGGGCGCGTGCATCACCTCGTTGAGCTGGAGCGAGATCAGGTGATCCAGCTGGGCGATCCGGGCGTTGATCATGGCCTCGGTATCGCGGCCGACCGTGATGGAGCCTTCCAGCACCTCGCCGACGAAGCGCCGGATCAGGTCCTTGCCGCGCTCCTTCGCCGGCGCCTCCTTGCCGAAGCGACCCTGCTCGACGATCTGGTCGAGCAGCCCCGCCTCCACCGTGGTCGAGGCCGCCGGGGCGGCCGCCGCTTTGGTCTCAGGCATCGGTCCCTCCGTCGGTTCCCAGCTCGGCCTTGAGCTGCTTCATCTTCTCTTCGTCACCCAAGGTCGACTGCAGGATCTCCTCGAGCTTGTCGTTCCCCTGGAGGCTGCCGCGCAGGTCCGCGAGCTTGGTCCGGAGCTCGAGCATCTCGCGCAGCGGCTTGACCTGCTGCGCCACCCGCTCCGGCGAGAAGTCGTCGAGACTCTCGAACGTCAGGTCCACGCCGAGCTTTCCGGCCTCGGGGTCCTCGCTCAGCTTGTTCTCGACCGTGAAGGCCAGGTGTGGACGCATGCTCTTGAGGACGTCGTCGAAGTTGTCCGGATTGACGTCCACGAACTTGCGGTCCTTGAGCTTGGCCAGCGGCTCGGTGGGCTGACCGCTGAAGTCCCCCAGCACCCCCATCACGAACGGCAGCTCCTTGAGCTCGATGGCGCCGCCCGTTTCCACCTCGTAGCTGATGTTCACCCTCGGCGGGCGAACCCGCTCTAGCTTCTTTTGGACGCTCTCTGATGGCATGGGATGCTCCTGACGAAATGGCGACCCCACGCCGGCCGGGCGAGGGCAGCGGATGACGGCGACTCTGCGAGGGAAGCGCGACGATCAGGCACGTCGCCGACGGCGCAGGCATGGGCTGCCCAGCGCAGGGTCGTGCGGCGATGGGGAAACGGAACCGGCACCCCAGCCCCCTCCGATGAAACCATATACTTCCAGTGCGGATTTTACGACGATACGGGCCGAATCAGACCGTGTCAAGCACGCGCCTCGAGCCGTAGAAATCCCCCCGAGACCAGCGACCGAACCAGCTTGGCGAACTCGGCCAGACCCAGCGCGTGGGGCACTGCGCCAGTCTGCCGGAGCCGTGCGTGGAGCTGCTCGACCGGAACCGTCCCGTCACATTGCCAGATGAGGTCCGCGGCCCAGGGTGGACAGCGCGCTTCGAGGGCAAAGGGCGCCTCGGTGGTCAGGCTGCAGTCCTCCGCCGTCCGTACCCCACCCTCGAACCGGTACCCGACCCGAACCCGGCAGGCCGGGGAGACCACCGGCCTGGCCCCGGCCAGCTGCATGGCCGCATCGGCCGAGGCGCAGGCCGCCTCCCACGCCAGAAGCCACTCCACCTCGGCCACCCCGGATCGGGGGCCGGCCTGGCGACGGGCGGTGAACGCCGGCCGGCCCCCGATCCGGCGTTGCATCACGATCGACCCGTAGACCAGCCGCTCCACCCCCAACCGCTCGAACACCTCGTGCCGGCGCACTACCTCGTTCAGTTCGGCTCGTCCCGTGAGCGCGAGCCGGAAGTAGTACTCGGTCGGCGGGAACAGCCGCTCCGTCACGAGCAGGACGTCGAACGCGTCGGCCTGCTCTCCCAGCATGGCGCGAAGGCGTTGCTCCGCCGGGGCCTCGGTGCGGTCGGTCAGCATGCAGGTGCAGTAGAATCGGCCGCCGGGCCGCAGGTGCTCGGCCAGACCGGCGATCACGCCCCGGGTGATCTGCTCGCCGTCCTCCCCGCCGTCGCGGAAGATGTACTTCTGCTCCAGCGCGGGCATGTACGGAGGGTGCGCCACGATTCGGTCGAAGGTCTGGCCGGCCACGGCGCCGTACAGGTCGCCCTGTCTCGCCAGGACGTTGGTTCGCCCGTTGAGCCAGGCGTTGAAGCGGGCGAACCGGGTGGCGCGCTCGGTGATATCGGCCGACCAGGCCCGCTGGGCGTGCCGGCTCGCGCGCAGCGCCGCAATGCCGGTCCCGGCGCAGAGCTCGAGAAAGTCTTCGCACGCCGTGTCCGGCAACGAGGCGAGAAAGTGCCGGGTGTTCTTGGTAATGGCCGGATAGACCGCGTCTTCGTTCAACACCGTGTGGGCGGGGCCTTCGGGACTCACATTGAGATCCGAGACGATCCACATCCCCTCGGTGGGGTAGAGCAGCACCGCGGCGTGCAGCCGACGGGGATTGGCCGCGGAACCGCGCAGCAGGCCAACCGCCTGCAGCAGGGCGATTTCGGGCCGGCTCAGGTGGCGTCCCACCTGGTCTGCCTCGAGCAACTCGACGTCCATGAACAGGCGGATCAGCACGTCGAGCGCGTCGCGGATGACCACGTCGGCGCTCCGGCCCTCCCGGCGCGAGACGAAGTCGTAGATCGAGTCGATGCCGACCCGCCGGCACACCTCGGCCTCGTTGAAACCGGCGCGCGTCAGCAACGCCAGCAGGTCGCCGCGGTCCTGGTCCGAGCCTTCGCGCGGTCCGTCGACGCCTGGAGGTGCGATGGAATCGAGGGCGATGGGATTCATGGGCGGCTCGCACCAGGGAGGCCGTGGTTATCTGGCATTATGGGGGACGCGTGCTACGTTACCCGGACCATGCGTCAACTGCAGCCGGTGCTGTGGACCAAGGGCGTGCTCCTGAGCCCGCAGCACCTTCAGACCCAGGATCGGTTCCTCGAGGACGTCCTCGAGTTCCAGCTATCCAGCCTGCTCGCCTTCCCGTGGGGACTCTCGCGAGTCGAAGTGGACCGGGAGAGCCTGACGGGCGGGGCGTTCGCCCTGTCGTCCGCGGCGGGCATTCTGCCCGACGGGCTCCTCTTCGACTGCCCCGCAGCCGATCCGCTGCCCCCGCCGCGGCCGCTGGACGACTGCTGGGAGCCCGATCAGCGGTCGCTCGACATTTTCCTCACGGTGCCGGAATACCGCCCCGGCGGATACAACGTGTCGGCCGATTCCAGGGACCGCAACACCCGGTACAGCGCCGAAGTGTTGCTCCGGCGCGACGAGAACACTGGACTGTCCGAAAAGCCGATTCAGGTCGCACGCAAGAACCTTCGGCTTCTCACCGAGGGCGAGTCGTTAGAAGGGAGCGCGAGCCTGCGGGTGGCGCGGGTGCTCCGCTCTCCGACCGGCGGCTACCAGCTCGATCCTCGGTTCGTGCCGCCGCTGGTCGATCTCTCCGCGAGCGACTACCTGCTCTCCATTGCCCGCCGGTTGGTCGAGATCCTGACCGCCAAGAGCACCAGCCTGGCCGGAGGCCGCCGCCAGAAGAACCAGAGTCTGGCCGACTTCAGCATCTCCGACGTCGCCAGCTTCTGGCTGCTCTACACCGTCAACGGCCACCTGCCCCAGTTCCGCCATCTGTACGAGGTGCGCCGCGGACACCCGCTCCAGCTCTATCATGCGATGTTGGGGCTGGCCGGCTCGTTGTCGACCTTTTCAGCCACCATCCAGCCGCGATCGCTCCCCAGTTACGATCACGAGGATCTCTCCGGCTGCTTCGGCGAGCTCGACGCGAAAGTGCGGGAGCTGCTCGAGACCGTGGTCCCGTCGAACTGCGTCTCGCTCCCGCTGCGGCAGGTGCAGCCCCTGATCCACGCGACGGCCATCGACCAGGAGCGCTACTTCCAGGCGGTCCAGGTCTACCTCGCGGTGAGTGCCGACGCCAACCAGGCCGACGTCCTCCGCAAGACGCCCCAGCTGCTCAAGCTGAGCTCGCATGACGAGGTCGAGCGCCTCATCCGCCAGGCGCTGCCCGGGGTCGGGCTGACCTACGTGCAGACGCCGCCCAGCGCGGTGCCGGTCAAGCTGAGCCATCATTACTTCCAGTTGACCCGCTCGGGCCCCGAATGGGACGCCGTGGTCCGCGCGCGCAACCTGGCGGCCTACGTTCCGGCCGAAGTGCAGAATCCGCAGATGGAGTTGGTGCTGGTGCTCCCGACCGACCGCTAGCGGCCGGCGCTCAGCGGCGCTTCAATGCGAAGTAGACCACGAGGGCCAGGCCGAGAATCAGCACCGCGTTGAGCAGGATGAAAAGCGGAAGGTAGGACCGGACACCGGCAGGTGCGGGCGCCTCGGCCGGGGCCGGTGATGCAGGCGGCGGCTCGGGCGGCGCGGTCTCTCGCGCCCCCTTGAGGATCCGGGTGTAGTCGCTCGACACCACCGCCGCCGGCGGCACCGGCTGGGGCGAGGCGGAAGGCGGCGCGGCCATCGTGGGGAGCACATAGCCTTGGTGCGGCCGCGGGACCTGGGGCGTGGCAGGCACGGCCGGTTGGCTGGCTCCCGGCATATTGAAGCGTGGCGGGGCCAGGTCGGGGGAGCGGGTCAGCGGCGCGGGCGGCACCGCGGGCCGGTCGGAGCCCGCTGGCAGAGAGCTTGGCGGGGGCACGTCGGGCAGCGGTGAAGGGGCGGCCGTCGGCACCCGCAGCTTCCGGATCGGGATGGCCGGTGCGGTAGCAGTGGGCGAGGCTGGCTCCGGCATGGTCGGCGCGGCTGGTGCGGGCGGCCGAAAGAGAGCAGTAAAGCTGCCCGCCGGAACTGCCGGGGCGGCCTCGGGCGCGGGAGGAGCCGCCGCGGGCAACGGAGCAGCCGTAGCACGCGGGGGCGGGGCCTCGTCGCCGGCGCGGAACAGCTGGGTGAATTCCCCCGCGCTCGGCATCGGGGCGGGCGGCGGAGCCGGAAACACCGCGGATGCAGACGGCGACGACGGCTCGCGTCCTCGGCTCCGCAGCCACTGCTCGAACGAGCCCTGGAGCTCAATCGGCGCGGTGACCACGACCGTGGACGTCTCGACGGCGGGGGTTTCGAGGATCCGGGCCCGGTCCGCGGCCGGCAACCCCTCGATGAGGGCCAATACCGTGGCGGCCGCCCCTTCATCCGGAGGCAGGAAATGCACCAGCACGGGGCGTCCGCCCTCGCGGTGCTCGGCGGCGTAGCTGGACCCGTCGCCGGTGGCGAGCGGCTGAAGCAGCTTGTAGCGATCGGCGAATTCGTTGCGTGTCATCAGACCGGGAGCATCGGCTGAGGGTGTCGGCGCCGGTAGTATACTTTCCGCAACCAGCAGGGCGCAAACGGGCACGAGCTCATGAAGCACTTGTCGCGGGTGGTGTGGAACGAGGGGATGTACCTCGCGCAGCACCACTTTCAGACGCAGAGTCGGTACTTCGAGGACACCCTGCAATTCGCGGTGTCCACGCTCTTCTTTGGTGCCTACGGCGTGGCCGGGTGTCACCTGGACGGTGACGCGCTCGCCAACGGCACCGTCTCCCTGCTCCACGCCCGCGGGTTGATGCCGGATGGACTCTCTTTCAACATTCCCGAGTCCGATCCTTCGCCGGCACCCATCGACATCGCCCAGGTGTTCTCGCCCACCCAGGATGCCCATCTTCTTCTGCTCACCATTCCGGCGTTGCGGGTGGGAGGGGTCAACTGCGCGCTGGACGGCAACGGAGGTACCCCAGGGATCCGCTACCGCACCGAGACCAGCCTAGTCCCGGACGACACCAGCGGCCGGGACGAACGCCCGGTGGAACTGGGTCGGAAGAACTTCCGGCTCCGGCTCGACGCGCAGGCGATGGATGGCGACACCGCGCTTCCGCTCGCCCGGATCCGCCGTGACGGGCAGGGCCAGTTCGTTTTCGATCCCGAGTATGTCCCCCCGTGCCTGCAGATCGGTGCCAGCGAGCGCCTGCTGAGCCTGCTCGCCCGCCTGGTGGACATCCTGGAGGCGAAGAGCGCCGGCCTCGCGGCCGATCGGCCGGCCGCGCACCGGGAGCTCCGGGAGTACGCCAGCCAGGAGGTGGCGAACTTCTGGCTGCTGCACGCGGTCCGCTCGAGCCTCCCCACCCTGCGCCACCTGCTCGAGCTCAAGCGCGCTCATCCCGAGCAGCTGTACACCGAGATGGCCAGGCTGACCGGGGCCCTCTGCACCTTCGCGCTGGACGAGCACCCGCGCTCCATTCCGGCGTACGACCATGATCATCCCGATCTCTGCTTCACCGAGTTGGATCGTCAGATCCGGTCGCATCTCGAGATCATCATTCCAACCAACTGCCTGCCCATCCCGCTCGAGCAGCGCAGCCAGTTCCTGCACGTCGGAGTGGTGAAGGACCGGCGCTGCTTCGGCCGGGGCGAATGGATCCTCGGCGTGCGCTCGGAGGCCGGTCGCGCGGAGATCATCGCGAAGGTGCCGCGCCTGGTGAAGCTGTGCTCCAGCCGGCACGTCGAGCGACTCTTCAAGGAGGCGCTGCCCGGGCTGACGCTCCAGCATTTGCCGCACCCGCCAGCGGCCGTCTCCCCCCGAATCGGCACCGAGTATTTCACGATCGGCCGCCGGGGGGACCATTCGACCCAGGCCTGCTGGACCGCCATCACCCAAAGCAACGAGGTGGGCGTGTACGTGCCGGGCGCGTTGCCCGGGGCCGAGCTGGAGCTCATGGTCGTGCTCGAGTCCTGAGGAGCCGCGGCCATATGGCGCGTTGTCCGGCCGTGCGATAGGTTAACAACGCAGACCCTGCCCGGAACTCGACTGGACGTCCGCCGCCAAGCACCGGCCCACGATGAATCAAGGCTCCTGGGAGGTTGATGGACCGCCCGCCCGCCCGTCGAGCGGGACCCGGCAGGGTCAGCTCGCGCTGGCACTGCAGGAGGTGCTGACCGCCACCGTCAGGCTCCGGTCGAACCGTCAGGTTGCCGCCGACGCCGAGTCGTTTCGCGCCCACGTCAAGCAGCTGCTGAGCGCCGCCGAGCGGGAGGCCCGCCGCGTGGGATACGGCTCGGACGACGTCGCCACCGCGCTCTACGCCGTCGTGGCCTTCCTCGACGAATCCGTGCTCAACTCCACCCAGCCGATGTTCGCCGCCTGGCCCAGCCGGCCGCTCCAGGAGGAGCTGTTCGGCGGCCACATGGGCGGCGAGCACTTCTTCCAGCACCTCAAGCAGCTGCTCGCGCGCGGCGACGCCGAGGAGCTCGCCGACCTCCTCGAGGTATTCGAGCTCTGTCTGCTGCTCGGGTTTCAGGGCCGCTACAGCGCGGGCGACCGGGGCGAGCTGCGGGCGCTGCAGAGCGCGGTCGCGGACAAGATCCAACGCATCCGTGGCCCGCTCGGTGAGCTGGCGCCCGGCTGGGCCGCGCCCCGTCGAGAGACCGCGCCAACCGAGCGGGATCCCTGGCTGGTGGGCCTGGGGGTCGCCGCCATGGTGTGCGTGCTTGCCGCCGCGCTCCTATTCGGAATATTCCACTCCGCGCTCGCCAGCAGCGAGCCGACCGTAGCGGCAGCCGCAACCCGATGAGCCGTCCGTGACGCGCCGAGCCAAAGTCTGGCTATTTACGCTGCTGGGGCTGGCGCTGTTCGCGGTCGCCACCTGGTTTCTCGGCACCCTCCTCCGGCTGAAGAGTCCGGATCTGTGGACCTTGCGCGGTGGTCTCTGGTTCCTGGGCGGCGTCGCGGCGGTGTCGATCGGGTGGTTCCTCTCGCGTAAAGGCCCCGCCGCCAAGCCGGCGAGCCCCGCCGGGGCCGAAGTGGACGCGGCCATCGCGACGGCGCGCTCGCGACTGCGCGCCGCCCGACTGCCCGGACGCGGGACCTTCGATTCGCTGCCGGTGGTGCTCCTGGTCGGCCCCGAGGGGAGTGCCAAGACCAGCACCGTCATTCGCTCGGCCGTCGAGTCGGAGGTGCTGGCAGGCGACGTGTTTCGAGGCGACGCGGTGGCGCCCACCCGCCTGTTCAATCTCTGGTACACGCGACAGGGCCTGATCCTCGAGGCCGGCGGCCGGCTGGTGGCCGACTCGGCGCGCTGGCAGCGGCTGCTGCAGCATCTCCTGCCCCGCCGACTCCGGTCGGCGTTCTGGGGTGGACCTCCTCCGGCCCGTGCGGTCGTGGTGTGCATCGGCTGCGAGGAGCTGCTGAAGAGCGGTGAGGCCGTTATCGCGATGGCCCAGGCGCTGCGCGCCCGTCTGGGCGAGCTCACCGCCACCCTCGGTGTCCGCCTGCCGGCATACGTCTTCTTCACCAAGGCTGACGCGCTGCCCCACTTCACCGACTACGTCCGCAACTTCTCGCGCGACGAGGTCCGCGAGGTGCTGGGCACCACGTTTCCCCTCGAGCAGATGCCGCCCGACTCGAGCGCCGAGCAGGTGTTCACGCTGGTCGACGGCTCGCTGCAGCGCCTGTTCCATTCGCTGGCCCGCAACCGCCTCAAGTATCTCCCCCGCGAGAGCGCGCCCGAGATCGCCGGGAGCGCCTACGAGTTCCCCCGCGAGTTCCGCAAGGTGGCCGCCCATGCCACCCAGTGCCTGGTGGAGCTGTCCCGGCCGAACCAGCTGGAGCTGAGTCCGTATCTGCGGGGCTACTATTTCACCGGCGTTCGGCCCATCCTGGTGACCGACAGCGCGCTCGAGGCAGCGCCGGCGGTCGCGGCAGGCCGGACGGTGTCCGCCGTCGGCGCGACTTCGGTCTTCGACGCCGGGCGCCTCGAAGCCCAGCACGCCGCCCAGCCCCGGATGACGGCCGTCGGCGTCAGCTCGCGTCGCGTCCCGCAGTGGGTCTTTCTCGATCGGCTGCTTCCCGAGATCGTGCTGGGCGATCGCGCCGCGCTGGGCGCGACCCGAACCAGTCGGCGCATCGACCGCGTGCGCCGATTCGCCGCCGCGCTGGTGATCGCCGCCGCGCTGGTCACGATTGGCGGCCTGGTGGTCTCCTACGGCAACAACCGTGACCTGCAGGCCGACGTACGAGACGCGGAGCGCGGCCTCGCCGAGATTCCTTCCGGCGCCACGGGAGCGCCCTCGGTACCGACCCTCCGCCGGCTGGACGCGGCCGCCGCTCAGCTTCAGCGCCTGTCCGCCTACCTGCGGAACGGTGCGCCGTGGCGACTCCGGTGGGGCCTGTTCTCGGGGTCCGCGCTATACCCGGGGCTCCGGTCCGGGTACTTCAGCGCTCTCGAGCGGTCGCTGGTGGCTCCCGCGCGTGATTCCCTGGCCATGACGCTACGCCGCCTGCCCGACACACCCGGCCAGTCCGCCGACTACGGGCAGACCTACGGCGTCCTCAAGGCCTATCTCGTTACCACGACCAGCCCGACCCGGAGCACCCCCGGCTTTCTCGTGCCGATCCTGCAGGAGCACTGGCTGGGCGGCGGCCGCCTCGACCCGACCCGCACCGAGCTGGTGCGCCGGCAGTTCGCGTTCTACGCGGACGAGCTGGCCGAGGGCTCCGTGCCGCAGGTCCCGGCGGACGATGAAGCGGTGGCCGGAGGACGCGCGTTCCTGCGGAAGTTCGCGGCCACGGAGGCCGTGTATCGCACGATGTTGGCCGAGACGTCGGCGCGAATCCCGTCGGTGCAATTCGAGCGCGAGTTCCCCGCTGCCGCCGGTGTAGTGCGCGATCCCTACGTCGTGCCCGGCGCCTTTACCAAGCAAGGCTGGAGTGCGATGCAGTCCAACCTGGCCCACGCGGAGCGCTTCTTCAGCGGCGAGGACTGGGTCACCGGGGTGCGGAGCGCCGCCGCGGCGGACCGCTCGAGCATCCTCGCGCAGCTCCGCAGGATGTACGTCAAGGACTACATCGAGCAGTGGCGGACGTTCCTCAAATCCGCTTCGGTCACCCAGTTCGCCGACGTTGGCTCCGCCGTCCGCGTCATCGGCGCGCTTAGCAGCAACCAGTCTCCGCTGCTCGGGCTCCTGTCACTGGTGTCCAGGCACACGGCGGTGGACACGGTGGCCATCGCCCCGGCATTTCAGGCGGCCCAGGTCGTGACGCCGCCTGGCGACACCACCAAGTACATCGGGCCAGGCAACGAGGCGTACGTCAACGCGCTGGTCAGCCTGCAGACCTCACTCCAGCAGGTCGCATCGAGCAGCGACGACGGGGGCGCGGCGGCCGGGCAGGCGCTCAACGATGCCACGCAGGCGCAGCTCGCCACCCGGCAGCTGGCGAATAAATTCCGGCTTGATCAGCAAGCCGGACTGCACACCGTCGTTCAGCGCCTGCTCGAGACCCCGATCCTCGGCGCGCAGAGCTCGCTCCAGGCGGTCGGGCCCGCCCGCCTGAACGCGCAGGGTCGCGCCTTCTGCGCGCCGTTCCAGCGGGTGCTGGCCGAGTTCCCGTTCAATCCCACGGCCACCACGGAGGCCCGTCTCGATGAAGTTACCGCCCTGTTCCAGCCGGGCAGCGGCGCCCTGTGGAGCTTCGTGGACGGTCAGCTGGGCGGATACGTGGTGCGGCAGGGAACCCTGTTCGCCGCGAAGCCGGGGACGGCGGTCGCCGTATCGCCCGCCTTCGTCGCGTTCCTCAACCGCGCGGCGCAGTTCGCGACGGCCCTGTATCACAGCGACGGCTCCGGACCCGCGCTGGCCATGACCGTTCGGCCCATCCTGTCGGATGAGATGCCCAGTCTGACGCTGAACGTCGACGGCCAGGCCGCCCGGTTCACCAGGAGCTCGGCGGCGGCCAAGCGGGTCGCGTGGCTCGGGAGCGAGGCCCAGTTCGCCAGCCTCTCGGGCGAAATCGGAGGCCGGGACCGCGAGATCCTCTCGTTCCCCGGCACGTGGGGCCTGTTCCGGCTGTTCAGTCTAGCCGATTGGTCGGCCGGCGAGGGATCGTATACGGCGAGATGGCGCCTGCCGGCCGTGGGACCCGGAGGAGCCGCACCTCAGGCGGTCTTCGACGTCACGCTGCCTGGCTCTCAGCCAGTGCTTCAGCGCAACTTTTTCGGCGGGGTCAGCTGCAGCGGACGAATCACGCGGTAACTCACGGGACTCTCTTCGAGGTCGGCAACCGTCATGCGATCACATCCTGCGCTCGTCACGTTGTTCGCGGTAGTGGTGCTCGTCTCGGGGTGCCTGCTGCACCACAAGAAGCCGGCCCCGGCCCCCGCGCCCGCGGCGGCACCTCCACCCGCGCCGCCGCCACCGCCAGTCGAGCAGTGGGCTCCGGTGTCGACGGACGCGCGGCTGTACTACGATGACGTGGACGCGTTCCCCGACTCGACCCGTCTGACCGTGACCGACCAGGATACCTGGCAGGATGTCTGGAAGCGCGCGACTCGGCGGCAGGCCTCGACCCCCGCGACGCCCGTCGTCGATTTCAATCGACAGATGGTTCTCGTGGTGGCCGCCGGTCGGATGAAGACCGGTGACGAGATTCACGTGGACAGCGTGGGCACCATCGAGGGCCGCGTGCGCGCGGCGGTGACCACCCGCGCGCAGTGCGGCAGTATCCCGACCGCGGCATACCCGTTCGAGATCGTGCGGGTGCCGCGGTCGTCGACGGCGGTCGTGTTCCTGGAGCATCGCGCCAAGGGAGAGGGGTGCTCCTGACCGCCGGGACGAGCCGCTAGGCCACCGCCGCAACCGAGCTCGGGACGCTGGGCGCCCGAGTCTCCCGGGGCCGCCGCGCAATCCAGTCGGCGAGATGCTCCGCGTCCCGCCCCACCCCGTGGATCATCGAGCTGGACATCGCGTACAGGAAGTGGAGCCCCACGAAGCAGAGCCCGGGTTCCGCGGCGCAGATGCCGCGGGTGTGCACCGGCTTGCCTTGTCCATCGAACACCGGCACATCGATCCACGAGAAACCCGCGTCGTAGCCGGTGGACCAGATGACATTCGTGACCGCGAGCGTTCGGCCATTCTCGAGCACCGGCAGCCCATCGCGCACTCCCACCGTGCGGGCAACGCGGGCCACGCCGTCGGCGTCGAGATCGCGCGACTTGACCCGGATCAGCGGGGTGGCCTTCCCGTCGGTCTGCGCGTACGCCTTGCGTCCGAATGGGGTGTCCAGCCGCAGCACGCGGTAGAACACCCCGCGGAACAGCAATCGGGCCAGCACCAGCCGAGCGAGGCGCCCCTCGATCCGGAACGGTATCTCGCCGCTCGCCGCGCCGGAGATGTAGGTCTCGTGCCCTCCCCGAACCGCCTCGCGCGCGATCTCCGCCCCCGAGTTGCCCAGCCCCACGATCAGCGCCGCACCGGGCCTGAGCTGCCCGAGGTTGCGGTAGGCGCTCGAGTGAAACTGCACGATGCTGCCGTCGAGCTCGGCGGCGAACGCCGGGATTCGCGGGCGCTGAAAGTCCGCCATCGCGACCACGACCTGACGCGCCTGGATCTGGCGATTGCCGGCACTCACCAGGAACGAGCCGTCGCCGGTCCGGGACACGCGCTCCACCCGCACCCCGGTGCGCACCGGCAGCGAGAACCGTGCGGCATAGGCCTCGAGATAGTCGGCCATCTGGTCCTTGGACGGGAACGCATCGGGGTGCGCGGGGAATGGCATCCCGTTGAGTCCGTCGAATCGGGCCGGCGAGAACAGGCGCAGCGAATCCCACCGCTGCCGCCAGCTGTCGCCGATCCGCTCGTGGGCGTCCAGAATCGTGAACTGGACGCCCTTGCGGGCCAGGTGATAGCCCATCGAGAGGCCCGCCTGCCCTCCGCCAATCACCACCGTGTCGATCATTTCGTGCTCACGCATATGCCTTCCTCTGTCGGGTCGGCGGCGACAGGAGTCGCCGCGCAGCCATTCTATCCGGATCCGCCCGCCCCCGCGTCGGGCGGATTGCGCACCCTCGCGCGCGCTTCCGCCGTGGGCAATTCTACGTAGTGTGCTCGACCAGGTCGTGCTGGAAGGCGTAGGCGGTGGCCGCGGCCCGGGTGGATAAACCCAGCTTGGTGAAGATGTTACTCACGTGGCGGGCGACGGTCTTCTCGCTGATGCCGAGCCGTTCGGCGATGGCCCGGTTGGTCCGTCCGGTGGCGATGAGCCGGAGCACTTCTACCTCTCGTGCGGTAAGGCCGCCGCGCTGTGCCGGCGGGTCTACCGGTCGGCAGAGCGCCTCGGCCCGGCGGACATCCGGGGTCGCGCCCAGGGCGGCAAAGGCATGCCGGACGGTTTCCAGCTCGATGGCGGCCGTGTCCTCATCGCCCATGGACCGATGAGCCAGGCCGATCAGGACCTGGGTGCAGGCCGCCTGGTACGGCGCCTCGAGTGCCCGCCATCCGGAGGCGGCCGCGCGAAGGTCGGCCAGCGCCGCCTGCGGCTCGTGCTCGGCGAGGAGGACCGCACCGGTCGCGTGGGTGGCCATCGCCCGAAGCAGCGGCGCGCCCAGGGCCGCCGCCAAGCGGGTGAGCTCGTCAGCCGCGGTGCGGGCGGCGCCCGGGTCGTTGGCCGCCAGCATGATCTCGACGCAGGCGCTCAGGTCGGCGGCCCGCATTCGTGGGTTCCTCGCTTCGGCCACCACCCGACGGATCGCCGCCGCGGCCACGTCCACCCGCCCCTGCGCCAGCCGGAGCAGCGCCAGACCCGGATGGGGATCGCGGCCCCACCGGCTGCCCCGGCGGTACAGCTCCTCCGCCTCCTCGTCCTCGCCGCGCAGCCGGTGCAGCTCTGCCAGCCGGTACCAGGCCGCGCCGATGGCCTGTTGCACCGGTGGTCCAGCGAGGCAGTCGCACGCGCGCGCGAGCTCCCCTGCCGCGTCCGACCACTCGCCGTGGAGCAGCAACACCTCCGCTCGGCGGATGAGGCACGAGCCGCGATAGGGCGAGGCATGCGGCTGCGCCTCGCCCCAGCGCACCAGGGCCGAGGTCCACTCCTGCGCTCGCCGCACGTCGAACGTCTCGTCGCAGGCGTCGATCACGCTGCAGTAGATGTCGCCCACCGATACCGGCGGCACCTCGCCCGCCGTGAGGCCCACCATGACCTCGTCCAGCAGCGCCATCCCGCGCGACACCTCGCCGAGGCGAATGAGCGCCCGCCCCTCACCGAGGCGGCCGAACAAGGTGAGCTCGCGATCGCCGAAGCGTTCGCCGAGGCCGGCCATCTCGATGAAGAGACGGTGCGCGGTGGCGGCGTCGTCCGCCCGGAACGACCTGAGCGCCTGCGGAAACAGCAGGTAGCCCCGTTCCACCGTGTCGCCGCCGGTGCCGGGCCGGTCGCCCTCGACCAGCCGCTGCGCTCGCGCGACCCAGCCGCCGCTCCGCGCGGCTTCGCCCTGAAACCCGAACCGTACCGCCAGCCACACGGCCGCGCGCGCGGCGCGGTCGGTCTCGCCGGCGGCGAGCCACGCCTGGTGCAGCCGCTCCAGGGACTCGAGGCTCTCGGCACCGCGGCCGGTCAGCCACGCGGCGATGCCAAGCTGCTCGAGGTCGGGAGGATCGAGGGGGGTGGCGAGGTCGGCGGCGGCAAGGAGCGTGTACGCCTCGCTCCAGGCCTCGGCGGTGAACGCGGCGCGCCCGCGCTCCAGGGCGTCGCTGCGGGTCATGCCCTCAGGGGTGACGCGCAGGTCGGTCAAGCGGTACCTCGGGAGTCAGCGCGCGGCGTCCTCCAGCCCGTTCTTCACCGCGAACAGCGCCGCCTGGGTGCGGTCGCCGGCGTTGATCTTGGGCAGGATGGCGCTCACGTAGCCCTTCACCGTGCCTACGCTCAGATGCAGCTCGGCGGCGATCTGCTTGTTGCCGAGGCCGCGCGCCACCAGGCGCAGCACGTCCAGCTCACGCGGCGTAAGCCCCGCGAACGGCGACGGCGTCGGCGGCGAGGCCACCTGGCGCATGAGGTGCTGCTGGGCCCGGGGATCGAGCGTGGGCACATCGAGCGCGGCCGCATGGATCGCCTGCACCAGCTGGGCCCGCAGCACGTCCTTGAGCAGGTAGCCGGTGGCGCCCGCGCGGATCGCGTCGCGCACGCGCTCGTCGTCGGCGTAGGTGGTGAAGATCAGGATGCGCGGGGCGGGCCCGCCCGCGCGCAGCTTCTGCGTGGCGGCCACGCCGTCGAGGCCCGGCATGAGCAGGTCCATCAGCACCACGTCGGGCTTGAGGCGCTCGGCCTCGCGCACCGCCTCGTGTCCGTCGGCCGCCTCGCCCACGACCTCGATGGTCTCGCGCTCCTCGCTCAGGATCATGCGCAGTCCTTCGCGCACCACCTGGTGATCGTCCGCGATGAGCACCCGCACCGGACCCCGGTGACGCTCGCTCCGATCGACGCTCATGTCCGTACCTCCGCTTCGGCGGGTACGACCACCTCGATGATCGTGCCGCCGCCGGTCGACGAATCGACCCGGATGGTTCCGCCGATGGTCGTGGCGCGCTCCCGCATGGTGAGCAGGCCCAGGCCGCCCACCTGGATGGCGTGCTCGCCGGTCTGCTCGACCGACGCCGTAAAGCCCACGCCGTCATCGGTGAGCCTCAGGCTCGTGCTGCGCCCATCGCTCGCGAGCTCCAGCCGGGCCTGGCTGGCGTGGGCGTGCTTGACCACGTTGCTCAGTCCCTCCTGCGCAATGCGGTAGAGCGCCTCTTCCTGCGCCAGCGGGCGGGGCCGGTAGCGCCCCACGTCGGCGGTGACCGGGACCGCGTCCGACGACACCTCCGCGGCCAGCCGAACGAGCGCTTCCGCCAGGCCGTGGTGCCGCAGGCGCGAGCGCGCCGAGCCCGCGGGCGCCTGGTGCTCCGCGGTCCGGCGACTCCGGGGCCGGAGCTCGGCCAGGAGCACTCGCATCTCGTCCAGCGCCACCTGGCTCAGCTCCACCAGGCGGCGGGCCCGGCCTTCCCCCTCCTCCATGCTGCGGGCGTAGGCGGGCTCCAGCGTCTGCGCGATGAGCGCGATGCTCGAGAGATGCTGGGTCACGGCGTCGTGCAGCTCTCGCGCGAGGCGCTGCCGCTCCTCCAGCACCGCCACCCGCTGCGCGCTCGCGAACAGCCGCGCGTTCTCGATGGCCACCGCGAGCTGGTCGGCGATGATGCCGACGATGACCGCGTCCTCCTCGCAGAACGGGTCGTCGCGCTCCACGTTGATCACCCCCAGGACTCGCTCGCCCAGGACGATGGGGACGGCCAGCTCGGCACAGGTGGGGCACCCGCTGGGCGTGGGCAGGTAGCGGGGATCGCCGACGACGTCGTTCACCAGCACCGTCTGCCGGGTCCGCGCCGCCTCGCCCATCAGGCCCTGGGTGATGGGGATCCGGTACTCGCCCGGAATCTCCTTGTAGCTCCCGCCCTTCACGGTGAGCACCAGGGTGTTGGGTTGCTCGGGATCGATGAGCGGAATGGCGAGGTTGGGAAAGCCGAGCAGCTCGTGGATGGCGTCGGCCGCGCGCTGGATCAGCTCTTCCAGCCGGAGGTCGGCGGTCACCAGCCGGGCCACGCGCGCCACCAGCGCCATGCGGTCGCCGCGCTGCCGCTCGTCCTCGTAGCGCTGCGCGTTGGCGATGGCGATCGCGGCCGGCCGCGCGAACAGCCGGAGCAGCTCCGCCTCCTCCGCGCCGAACCGCTTGGTCCCCGCGCCGACCCCCAGGAAGCCGATCATGCGCCCGCCCCACTCGATCGGCATCCCGATGACCGAGTGGTCCTCGAAGCCGGGCCGCGTGGGGTTCGGGAGGCTCCCATAGCGGTCCAGCACCACCGGTTCACCCCGCTCCAGCACCACCCCCGCGAGGCCGACGCCGCGCGGCATCTCGGCGCCCAGCTCGGCGTCGGGCATGCGGTAGCCCGCGGCCGTGCGGACCAGGTCACGTTCCGGGTCCACCAGGCCGATGGTGCCGTGCTCGGCACCAATCAGCTCGCAGGCGTTGCGGAGGATGCTCTCGAGCAGCGGCTTGAGCTCGAGCTCGGCGCTGAACGTCTCGACCACGCTGCGCACGGTCTCCTGCTGACGCAGGAGCCGGCGAAGCTGGCCGGTACTGGGCTCCGCCTTTGCCTCCGCCCGCGGCGGTGCCGCCGGCGGCTCTACGATGTGCTCTGCCATGTGCACCGATCTTGGTGCCCCGCACCACCGGCCGCAAGTGCGCGGCAGACCGGGCGATGAGCCACCCCGACCGGAGACAGGGGTCACGCCCTGTCTCCGGTCAGGGGTACAGCCAGCGAACGAAGGACGGGAATCCGGCCCGGTGCGGGATGAGCGGGCTCCGGTGGATTCCCATATTGGGCGCGAACGTCGGACTCAAGGATCGGCACCATGCGACTCAGGATCTGCGACGGTGAAGTCGAGCGGGTCGTTCCCGCTACCCGGGAACTGGTGGAGGAGGCCTTCTCCCCGGCCACGGCGGCCGCGCCCGGCACCGAGATCACCCTCACCGACGGCGACCTCTGGCTGTCGGCCACCGTGCTCGCGGAGACCGAGGCGGCGGCCTACATGATGTCGGGCGGACGAGGCATGGGCGTGATCGTGATGGGCCGCACCCGGTGGGACAGCGCTCGGCGCCAGTTCAGCGATTTTCTCGGTCGGAGTACCGCCCGTACGAACGGTTGACCGGTACGTGCCGCGGGTCTTCGACCCGCTGCGGCCGAGCTCGCGCCCGATCCGGTAGCGGTCCCGCGGCGACCCGACCAGATGTGGCGCTAGCTCACCGCCGTCAGCACCCCTGTCCCGATCAGCGCAGCCCCCCACACCAGATCGAGGTTGACCCACGCGGCCCGGAGCACGCGGAGGCCCAGCCGCTCGTAGACGGCCACCGCGAGCAGCATGGTGACGGCCAGGTAGCCCGCGGTGTGGATTCCGGTGGCGATCAGCCCCACGTCGAGCGTAGCGGGCACCACTCCGGCCGAGACGATGTGATGCTGTGCCGCGTGCCCGGCGAACGTCGACGCGGTGAGCACAAGCGGCAGCGCCATCAACCCCGCCCCGTGCGCCGAAGCCATCAGGAACGACCACAGCACGAGGTCGCCCCGGCTCACCCGCATCGCCGCCCACCGCGGGTGCCGGTGGCGGGTCAGGCGGAACAGCCCGAAGCCGAGCAGCGTTGCGGCCACCCCCCACCGCACGGTGGTCGCGGGCAGCGCCCACCCGATGGCCCCGGCAATGGCCACCGCCGCGCCGATCGCCGCCGCATGGCCCACGGCCATGGGCAGGAGCGCGCCCCACACCGCGCGCCGGTCGCGCTCCTGCAAGCCGAGCGCGACCGCGAACAGCCACCCCATGCCGGGGTTCAGACCGTGCATCGCCCCGAGCAGCGCGAGCGCCACCCAGGGCCAGAGCGGACCGGTCACGACGGGAAGCAGAACGAGTCGGACGACGCGTCCCCACCCTCGAGCCGTACCTGATGCGGCAGCATGCCGGCCTCCATGTCGAGGAAGAATCCCGGATCGAACGCCATCCCCCCGTCGGGCTTGGTGTCGAGCTTCACCATCCAGCCTCGGATCCCATCGGGATAGAACTGCTTGTCCCACGGCGTGTACAGCGAGTTGGTGAGGTACACCCGCCGGCCGTCCCGGCTGATTTCCACCATCTGGGGCGCGCCGTTGAGCGGGCGGCGCGGGTTGGCCGCGTGCGAGGTCCGCCGCACGATGCCGCCGATCCGCTGTGACCCCGTGAGGATGGGGTTCACCGGATTGCTTACGTCGTACTGCCGGACCTCGCCGGTGCCCCAGCACGACACATAGAGGAAGCGATCGTCGAGCGAGAGGTTGATGTCGGTCACCAGCGGGGGCACCGCCTTGAACCCCCTGAGCAGGGGCGGCAGGTCGGCCTCGTCGGCCGGCTCGGCGGGAATGGTGATCACCTTCCGGATCTTCCACTTGCCGGTGCCGTGCTGGCCGTCGAGATACCACATCCAGATGCTCGACGAGAGATCGGCCAGCGAGATTACCACGCCGACGAACCCATACGCCTTGGCCGGGTTGTGGGCCGGGCGGAGCTCGAGCACCATCTGCTGCTCGGCGCCCAGGTCGAGCGTTTCGACGTGCCTGCGCCGGCGCAGGTCCCACACGTGCAGCGCGTGGCCGTACTTGCCGGCGAGCAGAAGCTCGGGGTTGAGCCCGTCCTTCACCATGTTGGGCGTGCCCCACTCGCTGGTGATCATGGTGTCGTAGCCCAGGTGCCACGAGAAGTCGTAGGCCAGGTGCTGCGGCCCGCGCTCGTGCTCCCAGCGGCCCTTGAGGTCGAAGGTTTCATGATCCAGCACGAACAGCCCGCCGGGGCCGTCGCCGCCGACCGAGCCCAGCGCGTTGAGATACACTCCGTCGGGCCCGCAGTGCACCGTGTGGGGGGCCACGTAGCCGGTCTTCTCCATCACGGTGTCGCCCGAGATGGCGCGGATCAGCTCGGGGCGCCGCGGGTCGGGCTTGGTATCGATGATGTGGATGCGCGACGAATGGGTGCCGGGTACGATCAGATAGCGCCGCTCGACATGGGCGTTGGGCGCGTAGGGACACAGGTGCGAGCTGCAGGCATTCCACCCGAAGTGGTGCAGCTCGTTCCCGCCGTCCGGGAGATCCACCTGCCCCACCAGCCGGCTGTACGACTTGGACTCGGGATCGGTATCCACCACGCCCAGCGCATCGCGCCGGCCGCTCTCCGCCGACGCCAGCATCGCCACGTACGCCAGCCGCTCGGCGGGGGCCTCACCGGCCAGGGCAGGACTGGGATAGAACGTCGGGTCTGGCTTCCAACGGGCCATGGCTGGATCTCCTCTGCGGCGACGGGTCGGGTGCCGGATCGGCCACCGGGCCGGATCCCTGCGCGGTCAGTGAACGCGCCGAGAAGCTACGGAAGCGCCGCGGGCCACACATGAGGCTGGAGTCCTAGATCGACCCCTGACTTTTGGCAGGGAGCGGAGCGGGGTGGGACCTGGGCCCTACAAGGGCCGTGAAAAGCCCGGGGCGCTGCTCCTCATCCCTGGCCCAGGCCGGCATCGCGCGCCCGCACGATGGCCTGGGCGCGCGACGCGACGTTCAGTTTGGAGAAGATGTTGGTGATGTGGTTGCGGAGGGTCTTGGCACTGACGCCGAGCTGCGCCGCGATCTCGCCGTTATCGAGGCCGCGGGCCACCAGGTCGAGCACCTCGGCCTCGCGCGCGGTGAGATCGGCCAGGCGGACCGGCTTGCCGGGGCGAACCGATACCTCGGGAGGGGCGCCGCCGGCGTCATCGGCGAGAAACGCGTCCAGCTCGGCGAAGAACTGGTCGAGCGCCGGCTCGCCGCCCAGCAGGAGATGATTGCGGCCCTCGAGCGGCACGAACCGAGCGTTGGGAATAAGGCCGGCCATGAGGCGGCCCTCCTCGAACGGCACCGCCGCATCGTGCCGCCGATGCAGCACGATGGTCGGCACGCGGACCTGCGGCGCCAGCGCGGTGACATCGATACCGCTGAACTCCTCGGCCAGCCGCGCGGCGTTCTCGGACGAGCTCGACACCTGGTGCAGCTCGTTGAACCAGCGGAACTGCTCCAAGGTGCCATCGGGGATGAACAAGGAGGTAAACACCTGCCGGAAGGCGGGGTTTTCCCGTCCCCAGCCGATCCGGATCAGGTTGAGCAGCGTGCGAGCCTCTTCCAGCTGGAGCGGCGTCGGATCGCGCTTGAGCCGGCCGCGCGCATAGGCACCGTAGAGGATCAGGTGGCTCACCCGCTCCGGGTGGCGCACCGCGTAGGCGATCGCGATCGGCCCGCCCTGCGAGATCCCGATGAGCGGAAACCTCTTGAGCCCGACCACGTCGACCACCGATTCGAGATCGCGGACCCAGCTCTCGAACGAGAGATCGGCCGCGTTCCAATCGCTGAGGCCCGAGCCGCGCTCGTCGTAGCGGATCACGGTGTGCCGCGCGGCCAGGCCTTCGAGGAACGGCCGCCAGACCGGGCTCCGCCAGTCGAACTCCAGGTGACTCATCCAGTTCGAGGCTTTGACCAGCGGCGGCCCGTGCCCGGCGGTGGCGTAGGACAGGCGCACGCCGTCGACCGACTTGCAGAATCGGATCTGCTGCTGCAGCACCCGCCCCGGAGTGGTCACGCATGGAAGGTGGCGTGGGGCGCCCGGCGGCGGGAGGGGTGAGGCGACCGCTCAGCTCGTGCGCCGCACCCGCACCGGCCGGGAGTACGAGGGCACCTTCTTGGTCCCATCCTGCGTCGACTTCGCGACGCAGCTCGCGAAGTAGGTCATGGTGGTCCCCGGCGCGCCGTGGCTGCTCGCGCTGACCGCGAGGCGGTAGAGCGCCGGATTGCTTCCGGTCACCCGGGCTCCGGTCCCCACCAGCCTGGGCAGGGTACTCCCGTCTTCCTTGTAGAACTCCACCCGGTCCACCACCGACAGGCCCGCACCTTCCCGTGGATTGACCCGGATCTCCGCCGTGAGCTCGACCGTCGCGGCACCCGATGGCGTGCTGTAGACGTCGGTGACCTTGTCCACCGTTTTCCCGCCCGCCCCGGTCATGCGGCAGAATGGCGGCGGAAAGAAGAATGCCTCCTGCAGCGGGTCGGTCACCATCATGCGCCCGGCCACGTAGTCGCCCTCACGCGTGTTGGTCGAGACGCCCCAGTTGTTGCTCCAGTTGGTCCCGGGACTGCAGTTCGGCGCCGTGCCCGTCCAACCGGGCTGACAGCCGTTGAGCGTGAGATACGAGGCGCCGGGTGCGTTGTTCTTGCCCTGGCGGACGATGGTCGTGGCGGTCAGGGGATCGGCAAGGAAGACGGTACTGAACCAGCCATCGTGGCCGAACATCTCGTTCGACAGGCGCCGGTGCCCCGCTGACTGGGTCCACCGATCGGTCGAGTTGTTGTAGTAGACCACACCCCGGCCATGGGACTGCGCCACCGGGAGATTGCCGGTAATCTTGGTGACCTCGTTCCAGTACCGCACCGGCTCGACGTTCCGGTTGTCCCAGATGCCCAGCCGGGCCGCGAGCCTCAGCACCGCCGCTCCGTCCCGGCCGTTCCACCGGGCGATGCCGGCACTCTGGTTCCAGACCCGCCCGCCGTCCGTGTAGATCAGCGCCGGCTCGACCGGCAGCCCCATGCCCGACTGCCGGATGTAGCTGGCGTAGATGTCGCTCAGCTTCCGGCCGCAGGCCTGCTGGACCACGTAGTTGAGGAGCCCGTGGCCGACGTTGCTGTACTCGTCCACGCTCCCGGGAGCCGCCGCCGGTTGCCGGTTCTGCTCCGATCTGACCCGCGCGATGGTCAAGGCGTCATTGGGAGAGGGGTACTTCGTGCCGCCGCTCTTGGCCCGCTCGAAATCCTGCTGCCAGTCCCCGTTCTCGTTGCGGCACACCGTGCCGGTATTGCCGTAGTCGCACACGCCGCTCGTGTGGGTGGCGAGATGCTCGACGGTGATGGCGGTCCACGGATAGATCGTGCGCCAGCGCGTGCCGGCCCCGCCACCGAGCCACCTCGACGCCTTGTCGGTGAGGTGTACGCCACAGGAGCTCATGGCATGAACCAGCGTCGGCCCGCCCCACAGGCCCTTGTTCGACGAATAGACCGGATAGGCCTGCGTTCCGCCGCGATCGTAGATCACCTTGTCGTTCCGGATCACGATGAATCGCTGGGTGTTGAACTTGGAATTGCTGATGCGGTTCCAGATATCGGCCAGGGTGCGGGTACAGCCGAGTTGTCGGCTGGTGCCGCACATGCCCTGGCTCTCGGGCGTGGCGGTTGCCCAACGGAAGCCGGATGCGGTCGCGGCCGCGGTCCCCGGGAGGGCTGTGGCCTCCGGCGCCGTCGTCTCGTTCAGATCGATGCAGCCGAGCGTAATCCCACAGAGGAAGACGGCGAGCGGGCGCTCGTATCGAGGCAAGTATGGCATGGCGGGGAATCCGTGACGCCCTTCGGCTTGGCAGGAAACGATGACTGCAGCTTCTACGATGAACCGAACCGGCAGCGGGGCGCTGCCGGAGATGTGCGGGCAACAGCAAGACGGTCACCCGATCTGTCTGCGCAAACCTATTTGCCGCGGCAGGCAGGAGTAGTGACCTGAGTCACGACTGATGGCGGAAGGGAGAGGGAGGGCTACCGCCTGACCTGATACGCCAACTTCACGAAGAACCCGTCGCTGGTCCGCGACAGGCGCGACCAGTTGAACTCCTCGTCCGTCTCGAGCGAGCTGCCGTACCCCAGGAACGCCACCGTCCCCGGCGTGGGCTCGAACGACGCCAGCAGGTCCACCCTGAGCCCGTTGAACTCGCTCACTGGCTGCGCGGCACCGCCGACGAACAGCGGCTGGCCGGTCAGCGGGTCCTCGAGCGCGGCGGTCCGGTCGCTTCGATATTCGCCGATGACCCGGAAGAACAGCTCCCGCCTGGGCTGGTACTCGACCTTGAGCCGCGGGATGGTCGAGCGCGCGAACTCGCGCCCGTCCAGCCGGTCCAGCCGGAAGATCGTGGCGGTGAGCGCGGCGCGGATGGTGGACACCGGCCGGAGATCCACCTCGCCGGTGAGCTGCTGATAGCGGCCGGTCCCGGCCTCCTGGAAGATCGGCGCGCGGCCGCGCCGGTACTGCACGAACCCGCCGAGCTGACGCCAGGTGGGCAGGGTGAGCTGCCCCTGCCACCAGAAGCCCGAGAAGTCGTCGCCCGGGCGGTACGCCGAGCCCGCGGCGCTTCCTATGGTATAGCCGGCGTAGGTGGAGTCCTGGAAGTTCACGAAGTCACGCTGGACGTGCCCGATGAGCTTCCAGCCGCCTCGAAGCTGGAGCTGGGCCTCGGCCTGCTCGAAGCCCTCGAGCGCCGGGGTGAAGCCGAAGTCGCCGTAGGCCCAGGTGCGGTCGGGACCACCGAAGATGGTGAGATTCTCCAGCCACGCGCCCCGGGCACCGTAGATAGTGAACCGGTTGAAGATGTGCCCGTTTACCACGTTGCTGCGCAGCCGGTTCACGAACCCCGCCTGGTCGTCGAACCCGTCGCCGAAACCCTTGAGCAGATAGTTGAACCCCCACGACCGGCCGGTGCGGTCGAACTCGGCCTGCCAGATGGGAGCGGTGCGGCGGCTGCCGGTTCCGTCGCTGGTGATCGAGCCGCCCAGCTGCGCCTGGGTGTAGTACAGCCCCCAGACGTAGCGGAAGTCGCCGGCCAGCACGCGATTGTGGCTGCTGCCCTGGTCGCGGTTGGTGAAGGTGACGCCGGCGATCGAGCTGCGGCCGAAGTCGCGCCGGAGGCGGGTGATGTTGAACCAGGCGTCGCCGGCGTCGGTCTGGTCCACCGCCGTGAGGTGCGCGACGCCGAGCTGCCCGAACTTGCCGGTGAGCTTGAGGCCGCCCTTGGGATCCACAATCCGGCGGGTGTAGACCAGCGTGTTGGGCGTGCCGAAGAGCTCGATGCCCTCGAGGAAGAACGGCCGCTTCTCGGGGAAGAAGAGGGCGAACCGCTCGTTTACCGTCACCTGCCCCGCGTCGCTCTCGACCTGGCTGAAGTCGGGATTGACGGTGCCGTCGAGCGCGTAGCTGGTGAAGCCGAGCCGGAGGTTGAGCCCCGCGTCGGGATTGACACTCTCGCGGTCGAAGCTGCCGCTCGCCTGGTCGCGGACGCCGTTGGCGGTGGCCGTGACGAACGGCTGCGCCTCGACCAGCACGCCGCGCTTGAGATCGTGCAGCCCGCCGATCGCGCCCTCCTGCCCGATGAAGCTGGCGTTGGCGCGGCGGACGTCGGTCCAGGTGTCGGTGTAGCCGGTGCGTTGCACCACCCGCGTCACATTGAAGCCCCAGCTCTGCGGCTCGCCCGAGGGGTAGCGCAGGCTCTTGAAGGGAATCCGGATCTCGACCGTGTAGCCCTCATCGGTGATCCGGCCCTTCGATTCCCACAGGAAGTCGGGGTTGAGATCTATGCTGCCAGGGTTCAAGCTCGACACCTGCCCCGCGCCCTCGCTCCGCACGCCGTCGCTCTGCACGCCCAGCGGGTTCACCCCGAACTGGAAGGCGCGGCGGCGGTCGTGGAACGTGTCGATGTCGAGCAGGATGTAATCGTCGTTGGCGATGTTGTCACGGTCGGCCACCGTGGCGCGGATGGCGGAGGGCACCTTGTCGTGCGCCACGATGCCGAACCAGATGGCGTCGGGCGCGTACCACACCAGCACGTCGGTGGCCTCTTCGGCGGCGCGGCTGTCCACCGGCTGGTACTGCCAGAACCCGGTGAGCCGGGTGGCCTGCTGCCAGACCGGCTCGTCGAGCACGCCGTCCACCCGAACCTCGGCGGCGGACCCGATGCGGGGGATGTCGGCCGTGGGCGAGCCCTTGCCATCGACGGCGAGGCCCACGCCACCGGCGGACGCGGCGGTCTGAATCAGCAGCAGCAGTGCGAGCACGTGGGCTCGGTGGTGGAAAGGTTCGGATGGGTCGCCGTATGGCGGCGGCATGCGCGAGCGGGAACCAGTCCTTGGAAATTTACGGGCCCGTCAATGGCTGAGTTTCCATTAGCGTGCGCTGACTACGGTACGTAGGCGCGAGCGGTCGTCGCCGGGGTCGGCTCGCTGTCATGACCGGACTTGCCGCGATGGATTCGCCCGGACGATGGCCTGGCGTTCTGACCCGACGCGGGTGCCGCCCGCGAGCCAATCCCGCGACGCATGCTCCGCTGCCCAGTCCGCGAAGCTGCTGCCTGCTCGCGGCCAGCCCGAGGCCGGGCCGAGGCACCCCGCCCCAACCATAGTCGGGGGCAGCACCCCACTCGGGGCGGATGGTGGTGCCGCGGGTCGGCGGCCAACTTTCCTGCATGCCAAGCAGAATGCTCGACACGCCGCCCACCGGGGCAGTCCCCCAGGACCGCTGCACCCGGAGCGACCGCCCCAGAGGCGGTCGCCCCCCGATAGGTGCATGATGATGACCCCGTTGTGGAATCGTGATAGGTTAGGGGCACCTACGCGGTCAACATGCGCGGAGCCGGTTAGCCGCTCCTTGCGCTCGGGATTAGCCAGGAACTAGCTGGGAAGCGAGAACCAGTGATCACGGTCCAGCTGCTCGGTGGCGCCAGCCTGCGCGCCGGCGAGGTCCCGCTCGCGGGGCCGCCGGCCCAGCGTCATCGCATCGCCCTGTTGTCGCTCATCATCGCCGCGTGGCCCCAGCCCCTGAGCCGGGATCGCGCCATGGCCCTGCTGTGGCCCGAGCGGGACCTGGTCAAGGCCCGCCGGTTGCTCAACCTCGCGGTCCACGTGCTCCGCTCGGCGCTGGGCGAGGACGCCATCCTCTCGACCAACGACGGCCTGTTGCTCAACCCCACCGCCCTGAACTGCGACCTCCACGAGCTCCGCGCCGCCATCTCGGCCAACGACCCCGAGCGCATCGCGCGCTGTTACACCGGCGCGCTGCTCGACGGGTTCCATCTCGACGAGTCTACCGAGTTCGCCTATTGGCTGGACGAGCGGCGGAGCGAGCTGGTCCACGCGTTCACCGGCGCGCTCCGCATCGTGGCGGACGACCAGGAGCGGAGCGGCGACATGCACGGGCGGGTGGTCACCTTCCGGAAGCTGGTGGCGGCCCACCCGCACTCGGGCCTGTACGCCCGAGCGCTCATGCGGGCGCTCGACGCGGTGGGCGACCGCGCGGGCGCCATCCGTCACGCCGCCGAGCACGCCCGGCGGCTGGAGCAGGATCTTGAGCTGCCGCCCGACCCCGAGGTGCAGGCCCTGGCCGAGGAGCTTCGCGCCGCCGCGCCGGCGCGGCCGGCCGCAGCCGCGCGGCCCCCGGCGCGCCCGCGTGGCCAGGCGCATCACCTGTACCTCCAGGGTCGCCGCTGGGCCAGCGAGTACACCCTGGCCGGCCTGACCCGCGGCGCGGACTGCTTCGAGCGCGCGGTGGCGCACGACCCGACGTTCGCGCTGGCGCACACCGAGCTCGCGATGGCCTACGCCGAGCTCTCCGAGCAGGGCGGCATGCCGCCCGACGTGGCGTACCGGAAGGCCGGTGAGGCGGCCGCCGCGGCCCTCCGGATCGATCCCGAGCTGGGCGAGGCCCACCGCACCGTCGCCTACCTCAAGGCGGTGTGCGAGCACGACTGGACCGGCGCCGAGGCCGAGTTCAAGCGCGCGCTGGCGCTCAATCCCGAGGACGCCGACGCGTACGATCTCTACGGCCGATTGTGCTCCGCGCTGGGCCGCCACGAGGAGGCGGTCGCACTGCAACGGCGGGCGCAGGAGCTCGACCCGCTGTCGCACCGGCTGGACGCCGTATCCACCCTGCTCCGCGCGGGCCGGCACCACGAGGCGCTGATCGGGGCACGGAACGCGGTCGAGGTCGACCCGGGGCACGATCGCGGGCGGGCCACCCTGGGCTGGGCCTATTTCCTGAGCGGTCGACAGGAGGAAGGACTGGCCGAGCTCGAGCGGGCGGTCTCGCTGTCACCCAACACCACGCTCTGGCTGGGCCAGCTCGGCCAGGCGTACGGGATGGCCGGACGAACCGATCGGGCGCGCGAGGTGCTGCGGCAGCTCGAGACTCGCGCCCGGACCGCGTACGTCTCCCCCTATCATCTTGCCTACGTACACACCGGGCTGGGCGAGTACGACCAGGCGGTGGCGCTGCTGGAGCGGGCGTCGGCAGAGCGCGCGGGCGCGGTGTACGGGATCGCGGGCTCGTTCCTGTTCATCCCGCTGCGCGGGCATTCAGGGTTCCGGGCGATTCTGCGAAGGATGGGGGTGGGGGAATAGACGGACGGGAAGACTGGAGGACGGGAGGACGGGAGGACGTGCGCCCACCGGACGCGCGAACGTCTTCTATGCACTCACCCGCGCCACGGCCTGTGCCTCAGGCCTTCGGGCCGAGCCACCGGAGAACCCCAGCCGATGCCCCCTGCGACACTCTGGCCGTTCAGCTTGCTGAGCCGGGCGCGCGTGAGCGCCTGGATCCTCTGTCTAACCATCGGCGCCGCCGCTGCGGCGTGCAGCTACGGCTCGGGAGTGGACGTCCAGACCTTTACCGTGAGCCTCACCGACACCCTCCACACCACCGTGCTGGAGGACGGGACCATGGTGAGCACCGTGCTGATGGAAGTGGATGCCGACGTGGGCCACGTGATCGGGGTGAGCCTCAACTACGCGGTCAGCGCGGGCACGCTGTCCTCCACCACCGGCATCAGCGGGGCGAATGGCGCGGCCTCGGTCATCTGGACCGTGACGCCCGCGCAGGCGGCGGCGGCGGGACAGACCGAGCTCATCTTTTCCGCCTGCTCCGACAGCAACGAGCCGGCCACCTGCGTTCCGGGCTCGCTGGCGTCGCTGCAGGTCGGGAGCTAGAGACGGAGGGGTCGGTCGTGTGGAGAGCGAGGCCGACACGCCGGCCGTCCAGAGAGTGACGTAGACCGCGAGCGCCGAAGCGTCCGGTTCGAGGTGACCGAAGCCGGGTTCAGGTCACGGTTACGTCAACCAGCCCTCACCTCATGTACCGCGCCGTCCGGCTCCCCGGCGATGCCGCCACCGTCTCGGGCGTGCCCTCCGCCACGATCCGGCCGCCTTCGTCGCCCGCGCCCGGGCCGATGTCGATCACCCAGTCGCTTCCCTGCACCACCCGCATGTCGTGCTCCACCACGATCACCGTGTTGCCGGCCTCGACCAGGCCGTCGAGCTGCGCCACCAGCTTCTCGACGTCGGCGGCGTGGAGGCCGGTGGTGGGCTCGTCCAGGACGTAGAGCGTGTCGCCCCGGGCGGTGCGCTGGAGCTCGGTGGCCAGCTTGATGCGCTGGGCCTCGCCGCCGCTCAGCTCGGTGGCGGCCTGGCCCAGGCGCAGGTAGCCCACGCCTACGTTGCGGAGCACGTCGAGCGAGCGGCGCACCGCGGGCTCGTCGGCAAAGAAGCTCCACGCCTCGTCCACCGTCATGTCCAGCACCTGGGCGATGTTCCTTTCCTTATATGTCACCTCCAGCGTCCGCGGATCGTAGCGGCTGCCATGACAGGTGGGGCACGGAGCGTACACGCTGGGAAGGAACAGCAGCTCGACCATCACGAAGCCCTCACCCTCGCAGGTGGGGCAGCGGCCCTTGGGCACATTGAAGGAAAAGCGGCCCGCGTCGTACTTCCGCGCCCTGGCCTGCCGAGTGGCCGCGAACAGCTTGCGCACGCCGTCGAACAGGCCGGTGTAGGTGGCGAGGTTGGAGCGCGGGGTGCGGCCGATCGGCTTCTGGTCCACCCGCACCAGGCGGCGGATCCGATCCATGCCCTCCACGATCCGCCCCGCGGTCGCCTCGACCGGCCCGCGCTCCAGCTCCTCGCCTTCTTCCTCCGCCTCGACCTCGTGCCCCAAGTGCCGCTCGACCAGCTCGACCAGCGCCTGACTCACCAGGCTCGACTTGCCCGAGCCCGACACGCCGGTGACCGTGGTGAACACGCCCAGCGGAAAGCTCGCGTCGAGGTGATGCAGATTGTTCCGGGTGACGCCCTGGAGCCGGAGCCAGCCGGCAGCCGCTCGCCGCGGCCGCGCCGACCCATGCGTGCCGTCGAACAGGTACGGCCGAGTGCGCGACGCGCGCACGTCGGCCAGGCCCGCGACCGGACCGCTGTAGAGCACCCGCCCGCCGTGCCGGCCGGCGTCCGGCCCCACATCCACGATCCAGTCGGCGTGGCGCATGACGTCGAGCTCGTGCTCGACCACGAAGATCGAGTTGCCCGCGGCCTTGAGCCGATCCAGCGCCCGGAGCAGCGCCTCGGTGTCGGCGGGATGGAGGCCTGCCGATGGCTCGTCCAGCACGTAAACCACACCGAAGAGATTGCTGTGGACCTGGGTGCCCAGCCGGAGGCGCTGGAGCTCGCCGGGCGAGAGAGTCGGGGTGCTGCGCTCGAGCGAGAGGTAGCCCAGGCCGAGCTCGGCGAGCACGTCGAGCCGGGCGACCAGGTCGCGAGCGATGCGGCAGGTCACCAGCGCCTTCTCGGGATGCTCGGCTTCGAGCTTCTCCCATCCGGGGGCCCGCTCCTCGGCCCAGGGCACGAAGATCTCGCGCAGCCGGGTGAGCGGCTGGCGCGACATGTCGGCGATGTCCAGCCCCGCGAACTTGACCGCCAGCGGCGCCGGCTTGAGCCGCTTGCCGTGGCACTCGGGGCACTCGGTGCTCACCATGAAACGGGCCACCCGCTTCTTCATGGCGGCGCTCTCGGTCTTCGCGAAGGTCTCGAGCACGTACCGTCGCGCGCCGGTAAAGGTGCCCATGTAGCTGGGCTCTTCCTTGCGCTTGAGCGCCCGCCGGGTCTCGGCCGGGGTGTAGCCGGCGTAGACCGGGACGGTCGGACTCTCCTCGGTGTAGAGGATCCAGTCGCGATCCTTCTTGGGCAGGTCGCGCCAGGGGCGGTCCACGTCGTAGCCCAGCGTCACCAGGATGTCGCGCAGGTTCTGGCCGTGCCACGCCGGCGGCCACGAGGCGATGGCGCGCTCGCGGATGGTGAGCGTGTCGTCCGGGACCATGCTCCGCTCGGTCACGTCGTAGATCCGGCCCAAGCCGTGACAGCGGGGACAGGCACCCTCGGGCGTGTTGGGCGAGAAGCCCTCGGCGTAGATGATCTCCTGGCCGCGGGGGTAGTGTCCGGCGCGGGAGTAGAGCATGCGGAGCAGGTTGGAGAGCGTGGTGACGCTTCCGACCGACGAGCGGGTGGTCGGCGCGCCGCGCTGCTGCTGCAGGGCCACCGCGGGGGGCAGGCCCTCGATCGCGTCCACTTCGGGCACGCCCACCTGATGGAACAACCGCCGGGCATAGGGCGCCACCGACTCGAGGTAGCGCCGCTGGGCCTCGGCGTAGAGGGTGCCGAAGGCCAGCGACGACTTGCCCGAGCCGCTCACGCCGGTGAAGACCACCAGCGCGTCGCGGGGGATCCGGACGTCGACGTTCTTGAGGTTGTGCACCCGGGCGCCGCGGACGTGGACGAAGCCGTTGGCGAGCGGAGCGGGCGAGGCGGTTTCGGAGCCGGCATCGAGGGCGGCATCAGAAGCTGACATGCCGGCAGTATAGCGCCGGCCGGAAGCCCGCTCGATGCGCCGGATCACGCCTGGGTCGTCGGCGCCCCGGCAAGCCGGGCGGGAAGTGGTGGGCCCGGCCCGCCCTATTGGCGGGAGCCGCGCCGGGCTAGCTTCCCATCACCTTCGCGTGCGGATGAACTCGCGATGAGCTCCGAGATCAGCCACGTCCTCGCCATCATCGACACCGCCACCGAGATCGGCTGCGCGGTGGACGCGCTGGTGCACGCCGGGTTCCTCGAGGCCGAGGTCGAGCTCACCCGCGGAACCGAGGAGCCCGGACCGCGGGGCGTCGCCGACCTGCTGAGCCGCCTGGCCCAGGGGCTCGGCCAGCGGCATGCGGGCGCCGAGATGAAGCAGCGATACGAAGAGGCGCTGGGCGACGGCAGTGCGGTGCTGGCGGTGCTGGCCCGGACCGAGCAGCGGAAGAAGGTCGCGGCCGGAATCCTGCACGAATGCGGGGCGCACTTCATCAACTTCTTCGGCCCCTCGAGCATCGAGCGGATCGCGCGGTGATTCAGCCGGTGTGCCCGTTGAGTGCCGCCCGCCCCTCCCCCGTCAGCTCGCAGGGCCCCACCCCGGTCGCGTAGCCCTTCCCGGCATCCCACTCGGGCTCGGGCATCCGGATCAGCCCTTCGCGCGCGAGCCGCTGCAGCCGCTCGACCTGGCGGGCCCAGCGCGGGGAGTCGCTGGGCTCGTCCTGGACCGGGCGGAAGTGGGTGGTCCCCGCCGCGATCAGCTTGAGCAGGACCCGGTCTTCGGCTTCCATCGTCTTCGGCACCATTCCCCCTCGGAGTGTGTCATCCGCACCATGCGGATGAGTCACCCGTACCATACTCGTCCGGGGGAGGCCGGCGGGTGATCTCAGTCACCCGACATGCGACGGGCGGAGCCCGGCGGACAGGGTGGCCCGAGAGGGCCCCCCGCCCATTCCCAGCCTTCAGATCCGACTCATCGCCTTGGCGACCAGCGCCTTCACCTTGGGCTCGCCCACCAGCCGCGTGTCGATCTTCATGAACACGTCCTTCTTCACCGCCGCGAACACGAAACCGGTCAGCACCGCGGCCTCGTCCCACGACCCGCCGGTGACGCTGGTGTCGGTCTTGAACTCGAGGCTGCCGTCCTTCATGGACGGGCCGCCCATGGCGCTCACCGTCGAGCGCATGCGCTCGAGGTCGGCCTTGGCCTGGGTGTCGGTCTTGGCCTTCTCCTCCAGCTGGCCGACGCCGGACCCGTCCATCACCGGGCCGAGGAAGCTCTTCTGGGCCATCTCGTTGGCTTGCTTCTCCTGGCCGTAATCGTAGAAGCCGCCGGTCCATTGCACGCGGAGGTACACCGGCATGGTCGCGTCCTGGCGCATCGGACTCGGGATGGTGTAGGTGCAGCCGTGCTCGTCGGAGGCGGGATCGCCGATCAGCTTGCCCAGGATGGCGGCAGCCTCGTCCCGGGTGACGAGCGAGCAGGCGTCCCGCGCCTGCACCAGCGGGGGCGGCTCGTGGGCCCCGTCGCTGCTGTAGTGGAGCGGAGACGGGAGCCGCTTGAGCGCGATGTTGGCCAGATCCGCCGCGCCCACCGGCCCGACGTTCGAGGCCTCCACGTCCACCTCCACCAGCACGTCGCCCTTGAGGGCGCTGAGCGTCCCGTAGCCCCAGCGCACCTGGTCCCAGTCGCCGTCGAGCGTGTCGGCCTTGCCGCTCTCGTCGGCGATCGCCAGGTTGGTGAGCCCGCCCACGCCCCGCATCATCTTCATCCCGATCTTGCCGCCGCTGTACGACACGTCGAGGCCGATGCTCCGGCCGCTGGCGGCGTCGTACACGCACTTGGTGCCCTGGCGCCAGGGGTCGGCGCGGAGCGGACCGATGTACTTCTCGACCTCGGCGCGGCTGACCAGGATGCAGGGGTCGTCGAGCTCGTGGTAGGGGTTGGACTTGTCGATCGAGTCCTGCGAGGCCGCTGCCTTCATCAGCCCGCCGACGATGGCGCCCGCGGCCTTGGCCATCTCCTTGGCCGACTCGTCGCTGCCGTCCTTCTTGTCGGTGCTCTCGGGCTTCTTATCACCGCCGCTGCAGGCGAACGTGGCCAGGGTCGCTAGCAGCAGTGTAGCTCTGCGCATGGACTCCTCCAGGTGTGTGGCTCCGTGCCTCACCGGGACCGGGGCCGGGTCGGCGGCTCCTGCGGGGCACTGCGGATCGCTCTGGTACGGAGCCCGGGCAAACCGCGCCCGGTCTCCTCCCCGGCGCGCTCCGACGCGCCCCTTCGGAGCCACCGGCCCGTCCCCGGCTCCCGGCCACCATCGGTGCTGCGCTCGGACGCGTCCCGTGTGGCTCCGGTGGATCGCGAGATGGACCGAGCTGCTGACCTCCTGAGCACCGCGCGCCCCTGGCACTGCGCAGCGGGCATCGCGCGCCGACACCGCGTCGATCCCACCCCACCGGCGCCCCGGCGGCGTAGCCGCCGGCTCTGCTGAACTACCTCGATGCCGGGGTGGGGGCGGGGGGGGGGGGGTGGGGGGGGGGGGGGGGTGGGGGGGGGGGGGGCCCCCCCCCCCCCCCCCCCCCCCCCCCCCCCCGCGGCCGCCAGCAGGGCGAAGCTTCGCATCGGACGCCCGCTACCGTG